>PPYE01275887.1_pt1 | contig 18297 bp, 14 predicted proteins | sample 1559881 | NCBI WGS metagenome assembly PPYE01 (sample SAMN08240022, study PRJNA423297) | Human gut metagenome, whole genome shotgun sequencing project. | reverse complement strand
CGTTGGGTGGAATGAGTCCATTTCAGTATAGACGTAGTTTAGGAATAGCAATTTAGTCCAAGATTTTGTCCGCACCCCCGGTATATTAGAATGTAGAATTTACTTTTTCATTCAAGCATATTCAAGTGTTTTATAACACTTTTTCATAGTACATTACAGTGGATATCGCATTCCGCTTCGCTATTTGTTCATAATCCAATACCTGCAAGGTTCCTTCGCTTCTTAATATAATATTTTCTACTAATTTTTGAAAATATCGACAAACCTCCTGCCAATCTCATATTCAGACATATTTCTCTATGAAATGATTTCCCGCTATTTCTTTATATGTTTCCGAATCATTGATATTGGAAAAATACCAGGCCGCAGCCTGGCTTTCGTAGCATTCGTATCCATTTTTCCGCAGAAAAGCAAAGACTGCGCCTTTCCGCTCTGTGATTTCTTCAAGCATGGCATCTGCCAGGTCTGTACAGTATACTCCCATAAGAGGTTCCTCATGCCCGCCGTGGCTCAGTATCACTGCTTTTGCATCTGAATGCAGAGATTGGCGAATCAGTGCAGCCAGTTCCTCTGCCGGAACCAGAGGAACATCTACACCAAGTACCAGGCAATATGGATTCTTTGCTTTACGAAAACAGGCTTCCAGCCCTCCCAATGGACCTTTTCCCGGGAAGCGGTCTGGTATAATGGGATATTTATATTTATTTTCACCATGATAGCCAGACAGAAGAATATCACTGATTCCAAGCTTTTCCCCCTTTTCTATCTGCATCTCAAGAAATGTCTTCCCATCTATCGTCAGATCTGATTTGTCCCGTCCCATGCGGCTGCTGGCACCGCCAGCAAGAATAATCATAGAAATTTCTTTCTTTCTCATTATCAGTTTTCCTTTTTGTTTATATAAATCATCAATAAAAGCATTGATTTTTCTTCATATTTAAAAACTACAGACAGAAATGTCTGCATAACGGTTAGGGTGTCTTACATACCTCACCCGCCAATCTGTGACATTCCTCTGATTTCATCCTGCTCTGTCTTCGCTTCATAAAAATTATGGCTCACCGGTTTATTCCAGATCACCTGATAAATTGCTTTTTTCAGTTCCGAATCTGTGCAGCCGCCGCGCATAAGCCCCCGCAGGTCTGTACCTTTCTGATACTGGAGGCATCCTTTCATGAATCCTTCGGATGTAAGACGTACTCGGTTGCACTGACTGCAGAATTTGTGAGTCATGGCACTGATAAATCCGATTTTTCCCTTAAATCCTGCGATTTCATAGTAATGGCATGGGCCGTTTCCGTAGCGTTCATTGACTGCATGCATCGGACCGTAGGCTTCTTCCAGTACTGCTTTGATAGATTCTTCATCCTGGAATGGGAACTGTTTTCCGAATCCGATTGGCATCATCTCGATAAAACGCACATGGATTGGATATTTCTGCGCCAGTCCTGCAATCCCGATGAAGTTTTCTTTTTCCTTGATCACCGGAACGCTGTTGATCTTCAGGGAAAGTCCCGGATGTGCAAGTGCTGCTTTGATTCCCTCAAATACCTTTTCCAGTCCGTCACGTCTCGCTACTTTTTTGAACAGTTCCGGATCCAAAGTATCCAGACTGATATTAATGGCGTCAATTCCTGCATCCAGTAATGCATCCAGCTGCTCGGCGAGCAGGATTCCATTTGTTGTTAATGTCACTTTCTCAATTCCCGGGATCGCCTTGATCTGTTTTGCAAGACTTGCACAGCCCTTACGAACAAGAGGCTCACCGCCTGTCAGTTTAATCTTACGGATTCCCAGATCTGCTGCGCACCTGCAGATGCGGAGAATCTCATCGTATGTGAGGATTTCTGCATGAGAAAGGGATTTTACGCCTTCTTCCGGCATACAGTAAATGCATCTCAGATTACATCTGTCTGTCAGGGAAATCCTTAAATAATCTATTTCTCTTCCATATTTGTCTATCATCGGCTCTACCTGCCTTTTACTTTCTAATAATTGATTTTTCTGTTACCGGATACGGGTGAACCGCAACCTTTGTAACCTTTTCTTCTGTTATTCGCCGTCAAAATCACAGGCAATATTTTCTCTCATAATCGTTTGACACTCCATACTCCGCAGTCTATACTTAATGTATCAAGATTATTAAAATCCTTACCGGACGAAAGGAACTGTCCTATGAAAATCAACGAACAATACCACAACCTGAATCTGCTCGAGAATGTTACCTATGAGTTTCTGGGTCGTGACGGAGAAACTCATGAAGAAACAGAACCAATCCTTGTGGAACACATGATGGATGTATATGTAAATGAACGCCTGACCATGAAACTGGTCTGTATCCCACAACATCTGACAGAACTGGTTCTCGGCCGCCTCTTTACGGAAGGTATCATCTCATCTGCCGAGGATGTGGAGCAGATCTACATCTGTGAATTCGGCAAACGTGCCCGCGTGATCCTGAGTAAAAATAAATCCGGGCAGTCTCATGAGGAAAATGAAGATTATGTTGCTCCTACTCCGACCTGCTGCACCGGAAATCGTGTTCTTAATGATTATTTTATCACAGATCAGCCAATGACGCCAGTTACACCTGTCCCATGGAAAAAACAGTGGATCTTTGACCTTGCAGACTGTTTCGCCAATGGTACCCCGCTTCACAGCCAGACCTGGGCAACTCACAGCTGTTTTCTTGCCTGTGACGGAGAACTGCTCTTTCAGTGCGAAGATATCGGACGTCATAATGCTCTGGATAAGGCCATCGGTTATGCCCTGCGCCATAATATTGACCTGAAAAAATGCGTGGTTTATTCCAGTGGACGTATCCCTACAGATATGGCGATCAAGGCAATCCGCGCCGGAATACCGGTTCTGGCAAGCAAGGCATCCCCTTCCGCTGAGGCAGTTGCCATGGCCAAAGAATACCACCTTACCCTTATCTGTGCCGCGCGACGTGACCGTATGAAACTCTTTACCGGAAATAATCCGACAGAATAAATTCTGCAATACACTCTGCATTGTCCAGTTCAAAGAATGGAACATTTTCCAGTACAGACAATGCATCTCTTTCCTCTGCATCCAGGTTTGTGGCGATCGCCATCAGTTTTTCCGGATTGCAGACACTTTCTGCCGAATTTCCCTTACGGATAATTTCAATTTTCGGATAAGTACTGTATTTAAATCCTTCCAGTAAGATCAGATCTGCCTCCGGAAAAAATTCTGCCAGCTCTTTTTCGGAAATCTGCGGCTGCTGTTTTACCAGCATATATTTGCCTGCTGAAAAAACTGCTGTGCCGTAGGCTCCGGACTGAAGCTGACAGTATGTATCCGTTCCCGGTACGTCCGGCACGAAATCATGTCCGTCATGCTTCAGCACCGCCACTTTAAGGCCCTTGTCTTTAAAAATCTCCAAAAGCCTGCAGATCAGAGTTGTTTTCCCTGAATTCTTTACACCGCTGATTGCAAATATTCTTTTTCTTTCCACCTGTTTGCTGCTCCTCTCAAAGCAAAATCGCGCCCACTTTATCCCCTGCGTTCAGGCTTCTGCTTTCCTGATTTTCCATGGTTTTTGTATCAATCAGGCAATTGCAGCCGGCCATGGAACTGAGGACTCCGTTAGAGTGAAGACCATTGGGAAGATGAAATTTTCCATTTTCCAGATATGCCCGGATAAAGCGGCGGCCCTTGATTCCTTTTTCAAAGTTATCAGCCATAATGCCATTTACTTCTTTCAGACCGATTGATGGATCCTGCATCATTTTTTCCAATGCAGGACGAATCAAAAGTTCTATGCTGACTGCAACACCAAAAGGATTTCCGGAGAGACTGATGATCGGAATCTCTCTTTCTGAAGCGCAATGATCTGTTGCAGTTATATCGGAAGTTTTTTTATATGCAGAAAACAGTGTAGGCATTCCTGGTTTCATCTTTACCCTCCAGAAAATCCGCTCTGCCCCCATCAGTCTCAGGGACTCATGCATAATGTCCTTCTTGCCTACAGATACACCTCCCGTAGTGATGATCATATCTGCCGCTTTTGCTGCTTCTTTTAATTTCTCAGACATAACCGTCGGATCATCTTTGACTGCTTCCATATGGAAAGATTCGATTCCCAGTTCACGCAGTCTGGCAGACAGCATTGTCATATTGCTGTTGTAAATTTTTCCTTCCGGCAATGGAATTCCCAGTTCTACCACCTCATCTCCTGTAGTCAGAAGCACGATTCTCGGCTGACGGTAAACCGGCACTTTCGCCACTCCCATTCCGGCCAGAATTGCTGCCTCCACATATCCGATATGTGTTCCTTTTTTCAGAAGTGTAGTTCCCTTTTTGAAATCCTCTCCCGAGAAGCAATAATTACTCCATCGCTTCTGTTCACTGTAAACTTCTACCGTATCTTCTCCATAATCGGTATCCTCCTGATAAATACAGCAGTTGCAGCCATTGGGTATTGCAGCCCCTGTCATAATGCGCACTGCCTGTCCCTGCTGGATTTCTCTTTCCGAATACTGTCCGGCATCGATTTCTTCCATGACTTTCAGCCTCACCGGATGCTCTTTAGTGGCACCTGCAAGGTCCTCTGCCTTACACGCATAGCCATCTACCGGAGAGCGGTCAAAAGGAGGATTGTCAAACCCTGCCACCATATCCTGCGCCAGGATTCTTCCCCCTGCTTTATTCAGTTCTGTTTCTTCTGTCTCGTTTATTACAGGCGTATGCTGCAGAATCTGTTCCACTGCCTGTTCTACACTGATTCCCTCCACGCACTAATTCCTCCTCTTGTATATTACATTTTTATAGTCTTTTCAATACCTTTATAACCACCGGGTCAATTGACGGATATATTAGTTTTACCTTTTGAACTCTATAGCAATTTCAGAGAATAATATCACTAAGATACTCCATTAGAGCCTTATTTTTTATAAACCAGATTGTCTTCAGTATTTTGGAAATTGCTATAACATCATAATATTCAGCCCACTGCTGAAGAATTACATATTTTTCATCTCTGTTGGAGAATGATTTCTCCTTCTCTCAGCCTTCCTGCCTCCAGAATCTGACAGAATACAAACCAGGGTTCCATGGGCGTGCATACCTTTTCTCCCTTATAGGCATCTGATGCAGGACCGCCCGCACCGATCCTGACTGCTTCCAGAAGTACATCTCCACAACGAAATCTGTTCCCCTCCGCAATACTGTTCCAGTTAATCCCTTCCACAAGGAGATTTTCTCCAAATCTGCCATATCTGAATTCTTCTTCGGACTGTTCGAAATATTCTTTTACCTTCTCATAAGGAAGAAGACTGACCTGCTTTCTTCCGCCCATTCCATAATGCACATCTCCCACATTCGCGCGGTATGTCTCGGGTTTTCTGTGACCTTCGCTCACAAAAAACACCTCGCGGGATATTACCAGTGAACAGTAACCCTGATATCTCTTTATAAAACCATGTACTGCTGTTTTTCCTGCTTTCTCAGATCGCCCAGAATGCAATATTCACATTCTTTCCTGCATTCTGCAGATGCTCCACAAGTTCTTCTGCTACCTGTTCTTTCCTTTTTTCTGTGATTCCCAGTTCCACGTTACTCTTATTGACAGCACCACCGAAGTAGAAATTAATATCCGTTGCCTGCTCAAACAGCATCACACCAAGCAATGCTGCCGCATCTTTTTTTCGTTTCAGCCTGTTAAAGGACAGCCTGTCCTCCATCCATTCTTCACAATATTCAAGCAAATGCTCAATCGTAAGAAATCCCTCTGTCACCAGCTCTGTACCTTCCAGCTTATAATAGGCAGGAACGTCTCCGCAGGCAGTTTCACTAAGAGAGATCAGCTCTTTATCCAGATATCTGGCAGCACACTGTGCAGTAGTTCCGCCGCAGATTACATGATATCCCTCTGAATCGAAAAAGGACTTCAGATATCGCTCATCATGCTCCTCCTTACTTGGCGGACCGATCATAAGGTTTACCACCTGTTTATGCCGCATCCGCAGGACAATGGCTGTAATATCATCATCCGTTTCATTCAGATTCAGATCCAGGCTGGCCTCTGCCAGATAGCCTGCCATCTCCTGTGCGCTCATCCCTTTATGGTACTTTGCCCTGCAGAAAGCCATTACATCATCTCTTCCCCAGCCGCCGTTGGTAGTTTTTCCCATTCCCGCATTGGTGACACCGTCGGACATAATGATCAGCATATCCTCATCTTTCAGTTCAAAACAGCTTTTATGGATTTCCTTCTCTTCGATCATACTTGTCTCCACCGGATAATCAAAGAGCTCGCCATCCCGGATCAGAATTGCATCCGGATTATCAAACTGATAAAGGCTTACCTGTTTCCCCTGAAAATTCAGCACTGTAAAGGTGGCATATGCCAGATTTCTCACACTGCACACAGGAAGCGTTTTTGCCACTGCACGCACTGCCTCATCCAGTTCCACCTGATTAATGATCATGGTACTGAGCATGGTCGCAGTCAGCGTGGAAAGGATATTCGCCTTTACTCCGCTCCCAAGTCCGTCAGAAAGCACCAGAACATGGTCTTCATCATTTTCTTCAATCTTATAGCAGTCCCCACAGAGAAATTCTTTCTTTTTATTCAGGCTCACATGACCAAAATCCATGCATAAGCCGTCAAATTCCACATTCAGTCCATGATGCTTATTTCTTTTCATTCTCTTCTTCACTCTCCAGAAGTATGGTATTTTTCAGTTTTTCTACTGCCACTTTGGTGTCCGCAGCAGTTTCTCCAAGAAGTCCGGCGATCTGCTGCACGATCTTCAGCTGTTCTTCTACCAGCTTATCTGCCATACGCGCAGCTTCAATCTGGGCATTATGAATCTGATCTTTATGCTTCCGCTCCTTTGTAATATCCTTCATAATGCAGAGAATCATTTTATTTTCTTTATCATTCGTCATTACGCGATCCAGATAACATTTCTGATCCTCCAGATAAATCTCATCCTGCATCAGATTCCGTTCAAAAGCCAGTATACTCGCCAGACTGTAATCATCCATGATCTCCGATACCTGTTTCCCGATCAGGCGCCGCTTTTTCGGCATATTGAACAATTTGGACGCCGCCTCATTCATCTGAATGATCTTCAGATTATAATCCACAGTTACCAGAAGTCCGGGCATGGCATTAAAGACTTTATTGGAGTAACTTTCCTGTTTTGCCCGCATATATGGAATGCACATGGCAACCTCAGCTTTATTCTGGATAATGGCAATTGCCTTTTCCCTGCATGTGTTGTACCCGCAGGCACCGCAGTTTAATTCATCCTTTGGAGAAAATTTTCCCATTTCCGCCAGAGCATCCCTGATTTCTTCCTCTGAGACCTCTTCCTGTTCCTGTGCAGAACAGTAACCGAAATTCTTTCTCAGCTCAAATCCCGGAAGTTCATAGTCTCCCTGCTCTCTGTGAAAATCTTTTCCAAAGGCTGCATTCTTCACTGCCAGAACATCTGCCAGATAATGCCCCTTCTTCATCTGGAAAGAAGGACCTGCCACACAGCCGCCGCTGCATGCATACATCTCAAGAAAGCAATTTTCAAAATCCTCCGGATGAAGTTCTTCCAGAACCTCCCTGCACTGCTCCATCCCACTTACAGAAAGCCTGCGGATTCCCTTTACAGCCCCAAGCAGGTCTGTTAAACCGTCCGCAATGGCGATTTCTCTGGAACGGTAGGCAATCTGCTCAGGTTCTTTCTCAGTTATGGAAATCCCTTCTTTTTTCATCCATTGCACCAGCTCTTCCAATGTAATCACATAATCCACTTCATTTCCTGAGTCTCTCAACTCTGACATAGCTGAAATACAGGGACTTACATAGACAATCTCTGCCTTCGGATATTTTTTTTTCAGATAACTGGCATGAAACTGCATCATAGAGGCAGACTGTACCAGATTTCCCAGAAGATGCGGATAGTGTTTCTTGACAAGCTGTACGATTACAGGGCAGGCAGAAGAGATCATTATTCCCGGCTCTTTCTGTTCCGCAAAAAGTGCTCTGTACTGCGAAATCATCAGGCTTGCACCTTCTGCTGCATCCGCTGCATCTGCAAATCCCAGCTTCTTCATCGCTTCCCTTATTCCATTGATACCGGTTACCCCAAAACGTGCCAGATATGCTGGATGAAGAGAGGCTATAACCTGCGTCTTATTCTCCATTGCATTGCAGATTGCAGGAATCATATTCTGCTCTTCCTTGGCATCCTGCGGGCAGACAAGGATACACTTCTCACAGTAAATACACTGACTTTCTATGATCCTGGCCTGATGATCATGAACACGTATCGCCTTAACCGGGCAGTTCCGGACACATTTGTAACAATTTTTACAACTGACTTTTTTAAACTGAAGGATTGACTGAAATCTCTGCATGCCTCGTACTCCTTATTATGTAACACTATATTTTTCACAAAAAATTATCTGTAACCGTTCCGTACTTTCACAGAATGATGTACTGCCGAATGATTATTTTTGCCTTTCCATAAAGGAATATGGAGCTGCCGCAAGGACAGCAGATCCATGTGCGACAGCCCCATATAATATTTACGATATCAGATCCGGAACTTTGTCTCCGATATTGTTTTATGCTTTCTCAATCTTAATTGCGCATACCTTATATTCAGGAATTCTTGCGTATTTGTCAAGTGCGGCGTTGGTCAGCCAGTTTGCATTTCCATCCGGGAAGTGGAATGGCATCCAGCTCTCACCCGGTGAGGTCTTTGTACCTACACGAGCGGTAGATTCAATGGATCCTCGTCTGGAAGAAACTCTGACTTTATCACCGTTTTTGATACCTAACTTATCGGCATCTACGATGTTCATTTCGATAAATGACTTACCTTCGATCTCCATAAGCTCAGGTGTCTTTCCTGTCATGGCTCTTGTTGTGTAATGATACAGAATACGTCCTGTCATGAGGATGATTGGATATTCCTCATCCGGAAGTTCTGCTGACGGTACATATTTTGCAGGGTAGAACCAGCCAAGACCACGGGAGAATTTACCAACATGCATGATCGGTGTTCCCGGATGATCCTTGGAGGTACATGGCCACTGAAGTCCCTGTCCGTGAACTTCTTCACTGTCAAGACGTTCATGGCTGATACCTGCGAAGCTCGGTGTCAGAGATGCGATCTCATCCATGATCTGAGCAGAAGTCAGATGTGGCTGCGGATATCCCATGCGGTTCATCAGATCAATAATAATATCTGTATCCAGTCTCATCTCTCCAGGTACTGTGACAGCCTTGCGTACTCTCTGTACGCGGCGCTCTGTATTGGTAAATGTACCCTCTTTCTCTGCATAGCTTACACCAGGAAGGATAACATCTGCATACTGAGCTGTCTCTGTCATGAAAAGTTCCTGAAGTACAAAGAAATCAAGACTCTTTAATGCTTTGATAATGTGTGTGGTATCCGGATCAGTAACTACCGGGTCCTCACCATAGATATACAGACCTTTGATCTCGCCTGTGATTGCTTTCGGGAATACATCAGTTGCATGAGTTCCTATATTCGGATCAAGTTTTACACCCCATGCTTTCTCGAATTTCTCACGAACTGCAGGATCAGTAACCTTCTGATATCCTGGATATACATTCGGCTGAGCGCCCATATCGCAGGCACCCTGTACGTTATTCTGTCCACGAAGCGGGTTAACACCACAGCCTTCACGTCCAAGCTTGCCAACCATCATTGCCATATTGGACATGGACATAACACCCTCTGTACCTGTGGAATGTTCGGTTACACCAAGGCAGTAGATGATCGGAGCGCGGTCTGCTTTTGCATACATGATCGCTGCTTTTCTCAGATCGTCTGCGTCAATGTGGCAGATTTCAGCTACCTTCTCAGGTGTGTAATCTTTTACGATTTCCTTTAATTCTTCAAAACCTTCGGTACGCTCTGCAATGAACTTGTCATCCTGAAGACCTTCAGAAAGGATCACATTCATGATGCCGTTTGCAAAAGCAACATTTGTACCAGGTTTCAGTTTCAGATGGATATCTGCTTTCTTAGCCAGACCGATATCACGAGGATCAACTACGATCAGCTTACAGCCTCTCTTGATAGCCTGACGGATCTGCATGCCGACTACAGGATGTGCTTCCTCAGGGTTGGAACCAACCAGCATGATCAGATCTGCATTCTTTGTGATATCCTCAATTGGGTTTGTCATGGCACCTGAGCCAAGAGTCATCGCAAGACCTGCTACAGATGCGGAATGACATACACGTGCACAGTTGTCTGTATTGTTGGTGCCGAAGCAGCAGCGAACCATCTTCTGTACCATGTAAATATCTTCATTAGGTGATCTGGAGCATGCAAAACCTGCAAGGGAATCAGAGCCGTACTGTTTCTTGATCTCCATAAATTTGGAAGCAACAAGATCCAGCGCCTCATCCCATGTTGCACGTTCGAATTCACCTGTCTCTTTATTCTTGATCAGCGGATATTTAATACGCTCCGGTGACTGTACGAAATCGAAACATCCGCTGCGTCCCTTAACACAGAGCAGCCCTTTGTTGGACGGTCCGTTTACAGCTTCTGTATCTACGATCTTTCCGTCTTTTACAAGGAGATAATACTGGCAGCCTGTTGCACAGTGAGGACAGGTAGTCAGAACCTTCTTGTCAATCTGGTACGGACGGTATTTCTTTCTGCGCTTCATGGTCAGTGCACCTGTCGGACAGGCCTGTACACAGTTACCGCAGGATTCACAGATACCTTCGTTCCATTTATGTTTGTAATGTGCACCGATCACTGACTGGAAACCACGATTCATAGTGTCGATGGCACCTCTTCCCACAATCTCCTTACATGTATTCACGCAGCGATGGCAGAGAATACACAGGCTTGGATCATAGGTAAAGAATTTATTGGTATCATCTATCGGCATATCCTTCATTTCACCAGGATAGCTTGTCTCAGTCACACCATATTCAAAACAGTAGTCCTGTAATTTACAGTCACCGTTTGCCTCACAGGAGAAGCAGTGTACACGATGATCAGAAAGAAGGAGGTCAAGGGTATCTTTACGATATGCAACTACCTTCTCTGACATTGTCTGTACTTCATCACCCTCTGAGCAGCGAAGTGTACATGCCGTATCAAATTTGGTTCTTCCATTGTTTGTTACTTCTACCACGCACAAACGACAGGAACCATCCGGCAATACATCTTCCAGATAGCAGAGTGTAGGAATCTCCACTCCGATCTGTCTGGCAGCCTGCAGAATGGTCGTACCTTTTTCCACTTCTACAGGAATTCCATCTATTGTCAAATGAATCATCTTTTCACCCTCCTTAATTCACAGAAATTGCGCCGAATACACAATTTTCCAGACATGTTCCGCACTTAATACACTTGGAGGTATCAATGCTGTGAGGCTCTTTCTTATTGCCTGTGATCGCACCAACCGGACAGTTTCTCGCACACTTGGTACATCCTTTACATTTCTCAGGATCGATCACATAAGAACGCATTGCCTTACATACATGAGCCGCGCACTTTTTATCAACAATATGCTCTACATATTCATCTCTGAAGTTTCTTAATGTGGAAAGTACAGGAAGCGGTGCACTCTTTCCAAGTCCGCAGAGTGAACGGTCCTTGATGAAGTTTCCAAGATGCTCCAGTTTATCCAGATCCTCTACTTCACCCTTTCCGTCTACGATCCTCTCAAGGATTTCAAGCATACGCTTGGTACCGATACGGCAGGGACCACATTTACCGCAGGATTCTCTCTGGGTAAAGCCCATAAAGAAACGTGCAACCTCTACCATACAGGTATGTTCATCCATAACTACCAGACCACCGGAACCAACAATCGCACCATATTTCTTAACAGAGTCAAAATCAAGGGGTACATCCAGATGTTCTTCTGTCAGACATCCACCGGATGGTCCGCCAATCTGAACAGCCTTAAACGCAGCACCGGATTTCAGTCCTCCGCCGATATCAAAGATAATTTCCCTTAAAGTTGTTCCCATCGGAACCTCGATCAGACCTGTATTCTCAATAGAACCTGTCAGTGAGAAGGTCTTTGTTCCAGGAGAACCTTCTGTACCGATACTTCTGTACCAGTCAGCTCCTTTGAGAATGATCTCCGGAATATTTGCATAAGTTTCTACGTTATTCAGAACAGTAGGTTTCGCCCATAATCCCTGCTCAACCGTACGTGGCGGTTTTACACGGGGCATACCTCTGTTTCCTTCGATAGATGCAGTCAGGGCAGAACCTTCACCACATACGAAAGCACCTGCACCACGGTTGATATGCATATGAAAGGAGAATCCTGTTCCAAGGATGTCATCGCCTAACAGTCCCACTTCTTCCAGAACTGCGATAGCGTGTTTCAGTCGTGCTACAGACTGAGGATACTCCGCACGTACATAAATATAACCATGCTGTGCTCTTACTGCGTAAGCTGCAAGCATCATACCCTCGATCAGACGGTAAGGATCACCTTCCATTACAGAACCATCCATAAATGCTCCCGGGTCACCCTCATCACCGTTACAAACCACATAATGAACAGGATCAGCCTGGCGTGCTACCTGAATCCATTTCTTACCTGCCGGGAAGCCGCCGCCACCACGTCCGCGGATACCGGATTTATCAACCTGATCAATAACCAGATCCGGATCCATCTCAAACATTGCTTTCTCCAGAGCCTGGAAACCGCCGCTTGCTATGTACTCATTCAGAGATTCTGCATCAAACTTACCACAGTTCTTCAAAACAATACGGGTCTGTTTCGCGATAAACGGAATATCTTCCGGTCCGCGGCTTACTTTACCGCCTTTCTGATAAAGCAGTCTCTCGATAGTCTCATTACCCTGAACACTCTTCTCAAAAATCTCCTGGCAGTCTTCGATCTGAACCTTCGTATACTGGATCACATCGTCGCCTTTCTGGATACGAACAAGTGGTCCAAGTTCACAGACACCCTGACATCCTGTTTTCTTTATACCTACATGTGCATCTTTGTCATGAGGTCCAAACTCAATGGTAACTCCCGGAGCATCTTTGGCAATCTCCATGAATTTCTCATAGATTTTCTGAGAACCGGTTGCCACACATCCGGTACCTGAACAGACAAGAATACGACAGTCATAAGAATTAAGTTCTTTCACAGCTTCTTCTCTGATCTGCTCCAATACTTCCTTATTCTGGATCATCCCTGTTCGCCCCCTCTCAGTTTATCGATCAGCTCATCTGCCTTCTCCGGAGTCATTCTCGGATATACCTCTTCATTGACCATCATAGTCGGTGCAAGTCCGCAGGCTCCAAGACAGGAAACTGTTTCCACAGTAAACATCATATCGTCTGTCGTCTTCTTTGTCTTTGACAGCCCCAGTTTCTTATAAAGTTCCTCCAGAACCGGTATTGATTTTCTTACATGACAGGCTGTTCCGTCACAGACCTTGATCACATATTTACCTTTCGCATCAAATGAGAAATTCTCATAAAATGTGGCAACACTGAACGCTTTCGCTTCTGTCACACCGATCTGCTCCGCAACATATGTAAGCAATTCTTCCGGGAGATATCTGTACACCCCCTGGATATCCTGCATGATCGGAATCAGTGATGCCGGCTTTTTACCATAGAAAGCAATGATCTCATCCGCTTTCTGATAAAATGACTGATCTAGCATTTCGCACCCTCCTTATACCTGTTTTTTCTCTTTTTATTGCACTCTTTACATATTGTAACGTTAATTATATGCCTTTTTCGTCATTTTCACAAGCGCATTTATAGAAATTTTCTAATTTTTTATCATTTTCCTCTATAGATGTTTGTTTTGTTTGTCTAATTTTTATCAGCTTTGTTCAACACTAAACCATCTCAGATGTAAACCAAACTAAACTGAATCAAACTGAATAATTGTTACTGTTTACGCACCACTATCCCGAGACATACAAGCCAAAATTCCATTGCAGCAGACAATTTGGATGGCTACGTTACTGAGAACGGAGTAAACAGTAATGTACGTGGTGTGTGTACAATGTCAGGAATATTATGATTGTGCTATGATTCTGCCTGTGCTACACTGTCCATATGATATCAGTGACAAAAGATAAGTGTTCCGTTCTCACTGAAAATATCCGGATAAAGGAGGAGGTAAGTATGTTTTCTTTGAAAGAAAAAGAAGTGAATACAGGACGTCAGAGGGAACTTGATCTGGTAAAGGGTTTCCTGTTGATCATGATAGTATTTATACATTCATTTCAGACAATAGGTGGTGTCGCAGCAGCCGAATCAAATGTACATAAGATTCTGTTTGCGCTCTTCATGCCGACAGGTGCCTGCCTGTATCTGTTTACCATGGGATTCGGAAGTGCTTTCACACGCCATTCCCAGCCCAAAGATATGGTTAAAAACGGCATAAAGCTGTTATTCTATCAGGGATTAAGCAATTTATGCTATGCAGCTGTAATGACAATCAGTTTTAATATAAGAAATTCCATTACAGTTGAAGCTGCAGGCAGCAGAGAATTATATGACGCAAATCTTTATTCCATGCTTACATTCGTAAATATATTCTTTATAGCCGGTATGTGCTATCTGGTGCTTGCGGTCTACAGGAAATTAAATGTAAGCTTAAGGGGATATGTCATAAGTGCTGTAATAGTCGGAATCATATCACCATTTACAAAGTTGCTGGTTTCTGATGATCCGGCAATTAACTGGATCCTGGATATGACTTTCGGTGGAAAAGGTGAAACCAGCTTCTGCTTCTTCCCATATTTGAGTTATGTATTTCTTGGATATGTTTTTGGAAAAGTGCTCAGAAGAATCCCTGAAGATGAAAAAGGAAACTTTTATAAAGAAAGCGGGATCATATGTGGGATTACTGCGGCGGTATGGTTTATATGCTGCATTGTACTACATCCGGGCATTGAGGGATTCTTTAATTATATGATCGAACAATACAGAATCCCGGGGCTTGCAAAGGTACTCGGAAGTTTCTGCAGTATCATATTTGTGTTTGCAGCTGCATTTCGTATCATGCCAATGATGGAAAAATGGAAATTCGGATATAATAAACTGTGTTATTACTCAAAACAGATTTCAAAGATGTATGCCGTACATATCGGAGTTTACTGGACACTTGCCGGTTTTGCTGCTTTTTACGAATTTGGGGTAAAAGAATGCCTGATATTGTCAGTGGCAGCACTGATCGTGACTGATCTTCTTGTACATGGATACATCATAATTACAGATAAAATAAAAAACAGAAAATAGCAGAATGCTTTTTATCTACACAAAAAAACAGACCACATTTTATGATCTTTGTTTCATAAAATGTGGTCTGCCTGTTTCATGCGTTCTTTTTATTGAGCCTGGAAATAATATCCAACGCCCCATTTGGTGTGTACATACTTCGGTTCACTTGGATTGGTTTCAATCTTCTCGCGGAGACGACGGATATGTACATCCACTGTACGTACATCACCCGGGTATTCATAACCCCATACAATGTTCAGCAGGTTCTCACGACTGTAAACCTTATTCGGATTAAATACCAGAAGCTCCAGTACATCAAATTCCTTTGCTGTCAGATTAATCTCTTTACCTGCAATAAATACACGTCTGCCCTCACAGTCCATACGAAGATCGCCCACCTGAATGCTCTTTGCCTTTTCTTTCTCCTCGTGGTCGCTTCCCGCACGGCGCATGATCGCTTTGATACGTGCCTTAACTTCCAGGATATTGAACGGTTTAGTGATATAGTCATCCGCACCGTATTCAAGACCAAGGATCTTATCCATATCCTCGCCCTTAGCTGTCAGCATCACGATCGGCACATTGGAAAATTCGCGGATCTGCTGGCATACTTCCAGCCCGTCCATCTTCGGCAGCATCAGATCCAGAAGGATAATATCATATTTTTTATCTTTTACTTTCTCTACTGCCTCTTCTCCATCATAAGCGCAGTCTACCTCCATACCATCCTGTTCCAGACTAAAACGGATTCCTTTTACGATCAGTTTCTCATCATCTACTACCAAAACTTTCCTGCTCATTCGGTTCTCCTTATCCTACTACTATCTCATCTTTTATCTTTGCAAAAGTACCTTCTTTGATACCCTGTACATTCATAATATCCTCTATCGCAGCAAATGGCCCGTTCTCTTCTCTGTAGGCAATGATCGCCTGCGCACGTGTTGCACCGATCCCCGTCAGCGTAGTAAGCTGAGCTTCATCTGCTGTATTTATGTTGATCCTGTTATCCTGCTGAACCTGAGCGTTCATCCCCGTGTTCTGTCCTGTCCCGGCACTTCCATTCATCTGTCCATCTGATGCCCCGGACATCTCTGCCGGATCCAGCCCCTGCCGCTCCATCTCTTCCTGTGTGAGAATATAGAGCTGCTGTCCATCTGTCAGAACTCCTGCACGGTTTACACAGGTTAGAGCTGCCTCGGGAAGATATCCTCCCGCCGCTTCAATCGCCTGAAACACCCGGCTCCCGGCTGCCAGCTGAAAAACTCCCGGATTCGCAACTGCTCCGCAGACATCAACATAGATCATCGCCTGCTGCATTTCCTTATCAGAAACTGCTTCTGACCCATTATCTATATCAGCATCTGAAGTATGTTTCCCAGAATCACTTTCTGTCCCATTACCTGCATCTGAACCATCTGATTCTGCCTGTTTTTTCCGGAACTCTGCAGAATTGCCACCATCATTCTGTCGGTCTTCTGTATCAGCTTTCTTCTCATCTGTATCTTTCTTCGACTTCTGTCCTGATGTTTTCTCTTCTGATGACTCCGCATCCACCTCTGCCTTTGCTTCCTGCAATCCATCTATCAGAAACTGTGCCTCTCTGCTCTTACATCCTGTCAGTCCTGTAAGAAACAAAGTTCCACATAATATCAGTGTCACAGTATAACAACATCTGTTTTTTATTTTTATCATAAGGGTCCTCCTCTTATTTCTCAGAGTAAGAGTCCCCCTGTCCATAATGCCACCCTTATTGTAACGAAATCTTAATGATTTTACAATAGTAAACTCTTATTTTTGCCACTTAAATATAACAATTCCGGAAATCGCGATCAGCAATCCAAGGATTTTGCGCCATTCAAAGGGTTCTTTATCTACCCCAAACAATCCAAATAATTCAATTACATAAGCAACTGCCAGCTGCGAAATAACGATCAGCATTGCTGCCCTGGCAGGTCCAAGGGCTCCCATACTCTGGATTACTGTAATGGTAATAAACGCTCCGATTACTCCGCCAAGAAGTGTATATTTATTGTCCACCTGCCAGAGTGCAGCCACACTTTCCCGTCCTGTAAAAAGCCAGGCAAGAACGCAGACTGCAAAAGCCGACAGCTGTACCCATCCGGTTGATACCCAGAGGCTGGTCTGCTTTGTCACCTCCGTATTAAAAACACCCTGAATGCTCATCAGTGCCCCTGAAATCAATGCCACTATAAATCCCCACATAAATCTGCCCTCCTGGATAATATGATCATTCTGCTTACTCCGGTAATCATTTCTGTACCGAAAAGAGGTACTGCCGTTTAGCAGCACCTCTTGTTTTCTTTAGTATCAGTCTATTCAGTTACGAAAAAATCATACAGCAAATTTCTTCATTGTGGAATATGGACTGTAAACTCTGGACTTGTTCTTGGAGGTTCTATTCCAGGAACGTACTGTCACATACCAGGTACCTTTCTTTACGTTTGTAAAGGTTACAGTTACGGTATTTTTGCCTTCTGTACGTTTCACATATTTCTTAACCGGATACTTCTCTCCTGCGGAGGTCTTGTATTTGGTTCCGAGCAGAATCTCATAACCTGTGGCATTTTTGCATTTTGTGTAAGTAACAGTCACTGTGTTTCCTTTTACAGTGATATCCCTGATCTTTGGCTGCTGTGGTGTGACAACAGTGATCTTGATCTTCTTAACCTTTGTCCAGGAACCATAAACCTTATTGCCCTGTGCATCCAGAACCCAGCTTCGGGCTGCCACATACCAGGTACCTTTTGCCAGATATCTGAAGGATGCCTGTGGCTTGCCGGTTGAGGAAACTGTCTGGCTGAATTTACCGGTCTGGAGCATATCTGATTTCTTGCTGATCACGAAGTCATAACCCTGAGCTCCTGCACATCCTTTGGCAAGTTTGACAGTAAGCTTGTTTCTGTCAATGGAGTAGCTGGAAATCTTGGTGTCGGCAGGTCGCAGGTATGCACCGTTTTCATCTGTGATACTTCCGTCTGTGTGAATAACTCTGCCATTGAGGGATTCTGTACCAAATGCTATGAAATAA
>PPYE01131367.1_pt1 | contig 18298 bp, 16 predicted proteins | sample 1559881 | NCBI WGS metagenome assembly PPYE01 (sample SAMN08240022, study PRJNA423297) | Human gut metagenome, whole genome shotgun sequencing project. | reverse complement strand
CGCCCTTGGTCAAAAGCCCTTTCGACACTGGTCAAAAACCTTTTCGACTAAGGGCGAAAAGCAAAGGAGTGGTAGTAATAGTTGTTAATACCTGTGTATTTGTTGATTAATTGATATTGTAACGTCTTTGTTTTTCACTTAAATATATAGAGGTGAAACCGAAGAGGCATGGTCAACCTATTTCAGGACGAGACAATCAGACTCTTCCTAAATACTCATCCACCGTATAATTCAAGAATTGGTTGAACGGATATAAAAGTTTGAAATCTTCAACGGCCTTATCCATCCAATCCGGTTCGAAAAAGAATTCATCCGGTTTATAGGAGACGACACTGAAATCTTTGTGACGTAGGATTTCGTCATATTTGAAATCGGAAGGATAGCCGGCAGGCATACGTTTCAGGACTTCACCCTCCATTGTCGGATATGTCTTCTTGAAAGCCGGCTTTTCCATGATGGCGACAAAATCTTCTATATTTTCATAAATGTCTTTACGGAGTGCTTTCAGCAAGGCAGGCGGCGGACACCAAACACCTCCCGAAAGCAGGCAGCCACCCGGTTCAAGATGAATATAATAGCCGGCACGCTCGCTGCCCCGTCCTCCACAGGAAGCCATATAGGCTGCAAAATGAATCTTATACGGAGTCTTGTCCGGTGAAAAACGAATATCCCGGTAAATGCGGAACAGACAATCTTTCGCCTCCAATCCGGCTATTTCCGGATCGAAGAGGGCGATCCGATCAATCAGTTGTTGTACTTCGTCAATAAAGCCCTTGCGAAGGGAATCGTAACGGCTTTTATTGGCCTGAAACCATTCCCGGTTATTGTTCTGACGCAGTTCCGTCAGGAATTGTATTATTTCTGCATTCATCCTTTGATATATTATTTAAAACATAAATCCCAAATTCATATAAAACTGCAAATGCGAATTACGGTTGGACATGCCAAACGTTGCACTCAAAGGACCGGCAATACTGTTATAGGCATATCCCAGGCTGCCTCCCCAAAGGCTTTTTCCCTCCAGCAGATGAAAAAAATCGTTGTTATGAATGCCATAGTTGCCGGTCAGCGTGATATAATTGTTCCCCGCAATACGTTGCCGGAGCTGAAGGCGAGCCACCACGACTGAATTATCCAGGATTTCCACATGATTGATCCCGGCAAAAGGCAATTGCTGAGACAAATAACGTCCGAACGTCTCCCCACCGATCGCATTTAAGAACGGAAAAGCCGTATTTCCCCCGATCAGGACACGCCCGTAAAACGCAGGCAACAAACTCAAACGTGAACTAATGGGACAAACCGTCATAAACTTCAAACCGATAGCCGAGAAAGGAGAGCGACCGTTATATTTCACAAAGTTGTCCGTATAGAGTGAATAGTCCGCCTCCAAAGAAACTCCCCTATTTGGGAAATACCGCCGGTCCAATGTTTCGAGATGTGCCGATGCGAAATAACTAAAAAAACCCTCCGGTTTCACAGTATACAATTCATCACTCCCTGTGTAAAGAAAGGAATTATAATTAAAATATTCATAACGCAGTCCGGCCTTCACCTTGAAGCTCAACCAGTTCATATCCGAATAAGCGAATTCTGCAAGATGGTGTGTATAGGTGGTGTTAAACCGTTTATCTCCCTTCTCATAAATATCCAAATTATTATAACTGAACTTATACGACAAATTGAAATTGCGCAGCGGAGAACGTTCTATCGAGTAATCCAGCATAGCAGAGGATATCTTACTCCCCACACGCCCGGTAAAAGCAAAACGGGAATGATTCCGTTTCCCCTTATGATAGGTGGCATTCACCAACACTCCGATGATTTCCTCCGAATCGAAACGTATACCTAAATTCACAGAACTTTCCGATTTAGGCTGCAAGGTCAAGACCAGATCCTGCTGGCTCTCGCCGGTCAGTTTGTAGTTTACATAAGCATAGGCATTTGTCCCGACCAGAATAGACATGGATTTGCGCAGTTCCTTCAACGTAATATGGCTGTTCTCCTTTAGCGCACAGATACGATGCAACCAGTTCAGGTCGCGCGGATCGGCTCCATCGAAACGGATATGACGGACATAGAATGTATCGGCAGGCAAAACAGGACGATGCGCCAGGCGCCGCGACTGTATAGAAAAGGTATCGGTATCCGAAAGACCGATCCTACGCTTCAAAGCCATGATTTCGTTCCAATGACGGCGAGCATCAGCTTCTCCCCTGTGTAACATCGTATCAAGAGCTGCAGGAGCAAAACTGGAAGAACGGTAAGGTTCCATATCCGGACGAAACAGCAGATCGGTCCGGTCACGGTTCCGCTCATATTTGTCATAGCCATGTAAAGCGATGATCTGCGTTGCGATGTCACCGGGAGAATGCAGGCGGTCATAACTACGCAGATCGCTCGTTGCCAAATCCACGCCGATAACGATATCCGCTCCCATAGCAAGTGCGACATCCACCGGATAGTTATTGTTCAACCCGCCATCGACAAGCACCATACTGTCCAGCCGGACAGGGGTAAACACCGCCGGAATCGCCATACTGGCACGCATGGCAAGCGGAAGGCTGCCTTTGTGGAATACATAGTCTTTACCACTAACCATATCGACCGCCACACAAGCAAACGGGATCAGAAAAGAATTAAAATCGACCGAATCGTGATAACCGATCGTCAGGTCTGAAAAGAGATTTTGCAAGTTCTGGCCTTTCACAACTCCATCGATCACCCGGTCTTTCTTCTCCAACCCGAAAGGTAAAGAGACTATATAACGTTCCGCCTTCTCTTTTTCGGGGAAGAGGAGATGACTACGTTTCACTTTGTCGCTCAACAACATATCCCAGTCTTGCAACTCTACCATTCTTTTGATCTCATCCGGGCTGTAACCGATAGCATACAAACCTCCGACAATCGCCCCCATACTGGTCCCAGCCACGATATCGATCGGTATACCGGCTTCCTCCAACACTTTCAATACCCCGATATGCGCCACACCTTTTGCACCGCCACCGCCCAACACGACTGCGACTTTCTTGCGTTCTCCCGCCATCCCAGGCCAGGCAAGCAAGCATATAAGCAAAAGAGACAGGTATTTCTTCATCATCACAATCCCTTTTTTAGTTGTTATCCACAGATATATTCTTCTACGAGCAGACTCTTATCAATCGTTACTACTTCACAACGAATACCTTATTTATATCCAATGGCAAAGATATATTTTGTTATCACCTCACGCAATAAAAGGATTGAAAAAACATAGCATGTGCCGTCTACTTTCCAACAAACAACAGCTCGAACCAGATATATTCTTTCATATCAAAAGCCTTATGCCACTCTTGCGGCGACAGTTTGGCATTCCGTACATCGCAATAGCTGCCGCCCTGTAGTAATTTTCCGTCTACCAGTATTTCGCGCAAAGCACCACTGGTGTAGGAAGTAAGCGGGATCGTATCTGAAGTAGAAAAAGGGCGGTCGGGATAGGTTTCCAATAAGATACAGTGCAGGACATCTTCCAGTTCTATCTCCTTGGTTATTTGTAAAGAATCGACATTCAATGTAAAACGTGCCATATGTTTGTGGACTGGCTCGACTGCCATCTGTAGGCGCAAAACCGTATCTTGCATAAAGCAAGGCGTCTCGTTCAATATTTTATAACTCACCTTCCCGTTTTGGGAATATGCCATTCGTAACTGATACGGCCGGCCCTGGAAAGCACCGGTTATTTCCACACACTGGCTACTTGACGGAACATCCGTTTCCACATAACCGATACGGACCGGGACCGGTTGCTTAGGCGAACAGCCGGCAACCAGCCCGATCAATAGTACTATTCCAACAAAACGCATCATAGCTTATTTCATATAAACGACCATCAATACCGGATTATCATCTTCTGTCAATTTTTTCAATTGGGGATGTTCCAGGACTCCCGGATTCTTTTCTGCTTCTTTCATAATATCACCGGCCTCCCAGACAGAGACCAGAGTGTTCCGGTCCAAAGAAGTCGCCGGACGCAAAGGCAAAGCACCGGGGAAGTCGTTCTTGATATAACCTCCCGGAACGGAAAAACATTCCTTTGCTTTTTTGTCGTAAAGCACCATATGACGCTCCCGTTGTTTTTCTCCCGCCCAATAATTATAAGGCATAAAAAGCAATGAATCGGTTTCTATCACCTGGTTGCGGATATATGGAGCAGCAATCGTGTTGTAGGTCTTCCAGTCACCATCGCAGGCTTCCATGCGACAGTCAATGGGGATGGAATATTTGCCTAAATCGAAGATATAACGGGGTTGGAGCTCCTTTTCCGTCACAACGAACAAAGTATCATTGTAAAACTCTTTGTAGCAAATCAAATCTTTATAGCGGAACATGTATCTGTCTATGCCACTCATCATCAGCCACCGAGTTCCGCTTTTGACTTCAAACAGGTCCGAACGATAAAAGGTATTCAATATATTCTCTTTTTGGCTGGAGATATAGATACGTTCTTTTTGTTGCCCACTGCTATTCAACATGAAGGTCGCCACCAAGGTATCATTCAACATGGCAAATTGTGCCGTTTCCTTATTCGGTATCTTTATGTCATAAAGGAATTTTCCGGTTTCCATCTCATAGACATTGATCTTCCCGGAAGTTGTCAGCATAAAGATCAATCCCGTATCCTCGTTCACATCTATCTGTTGGAAATAGTTGAATTGTCCGGGACCACCACCCCTCGAACCGATGTTCCTGACAAACTTTCCATCCGTCGTATACTGATACAACCTCGTATTACTGGAAACAAACCAATATTTACCGGTCTTTACCACCTTCCCCGAATTTATAAAATCGATCAGGCACTTATCATTCGTTTCCAACGGAACATACTGTACGGAATCGGCAATATCGCTCAACTTAATCTCCCGCTCGACACCGACTCCTGCCTCGAACGGAATGGTTATCGGATACTCCGACTCCACAGGTTCGAATTCGACAGTTACCGGTTGTTCGACATTCTTTCCCGCACAAGCCGAAAGAAACACGACTACACTCAACAGAAATACTTTTCTATATTCCATATTTATATCGATTATATTGTTCAGATATTCTATCTATTCCAAGTCGGCGTCTTTCAACATTTTCCGTGCTTTCTCTTTTTCTTCCTTACTCAGGGCGAGCGTATCGAGTTTAGCACCGCTTTTACGCAATTCCTTTTCTTTTTCCCTGGCTTTTTTAATATGTTCCTGCATCTTCTCGCGCCTCAAACGTTCATCTTCCGGCATCTGCGGCAGTTGGGCGACCAAGGCACGCAGATCAGCGACAGCCAACTTCGTCTTCTTCCCATCGGGAGCCAACATCGTCACTTCATCGGCATTCCGGAAAAAGGCATCTTCACAAACCGCTTCCAAGAAAGGGCGGTAATTATAAAGATACTTTTGCGACTTGTCTGTCTTCATATAGGCTGTCAGGTAAGTGTATCTACTGAAAATCGTCTTTTGCAATTTTTCCTCCTGCTGAAAGAGTCCCGGATCGACATCCCAGTATTGTGTACTGATCTTATACAGGAAGTGCAACTGGGTTGGGTCTTCCTTCCATGCGGCATAATACAGCTTTTCCGCTTCGGGCCAACGGCCGTCCCTTTCCAAGGCATCACCTCGGAAGGTCGTCAACATATTAACTAGGAATTTTTTCGGCTGCATATTCGTTTCCGCCAGATCGAAAAGCTCATAAGCCCGTTTACGGTCGTATGTTTTTCCCAGGGAAGCGCCATACAACATGACTGTTTCCACATCCGTCGAATCTATTTCATAGGCCTTCTCCAGCAGCTCGACCCCATCAAGTGCATGACCGGACATATAGCGGGCCGCCCCCGCATATTTAAGATTCAAAAAAGAAGAATCGCCATCGGCCAATAGACCGGTATAGACTGAATCAGCCTGCTTATAATCTTTCGTCATATAGAGAGCCATCCCTTTACTCTGCCGTATCTGGCTGTTATCCGGATTATAGAACAAGGCGGTATCGCACACCTGCAAAGCTCCCTGTCCGTCCCCCATCCGCAATAACGTATTTATCAGAGAAGATGCCACACGTACATTTTCCGGGTTCAGCTCCAAAGCACGGGCATACAAAGAAAGAGCGATCATCGTATTAGGACCGGTCCCTCTTTTAATATGGCAATCAGCCAGCCCGGTCAGGATAGAAGGATTTTCACCTTCGATGGAAGCAAGTATATGATAGTGTTCCGTCGCTCGACCATAATCTCCCAACTGATAATAGAGACGCGCCAACTGATAGTTGGCATAGAAGTTCATGCTGTCGGTTCCCAATACTTTACGATAACATTGTTTAGCTTCCGCTATCCTTCCGAAATTGATCGCATTCCTGGCAACGGCGTTCAATGCATCCACATTGTTCGTATCCATCTTCAAGCAATGAGAAAAACACTGATAGGCCTCCTTATAGCGCAACAGTCCCTCATACGCCTGCCCGATTGCCGACATTGTAGCATAATCGGCTGAATCGGCAGGAGTAAGACTATCCGCACGTGCTACAACTTCCTGAAATTGTTTTTTATTGACCAATTCCTGAAGATTAAGACTCTGCGCCTGTCCCCAAAGGGACAGTACGCAAAGAAACAGTAATAGAGAAAACTTACATTTCATAATGGTATCGTATTAATGACCGATTCTGGTCAATTACTGCAAACGGAAAGTAACCGGAACCGTATATTTTACGGCTACAGCCATATTGTTTTGTACGCCAGGATTCCATTTCGGCATTTCCCGGATCACCCGGACAGCCTCCCTGTCCAGCGAAGGATCGATTCCACGGATCACTTCAATATTTTTCAAACTTCCATCCGTGTCGACAACGAAAGAGCAAGAGACACGTCCTTGTATTCCATTCTCCTGAGCAATAGCCGGATATTTTATGCGTGTTGCCAGATATTTCAACAACGAAGCCTGTCCACTCGGAAATTCCGGCATCTGTTGCACTACCGTAAAGACACGACCGGACGTATCGACTTCTTTAATCTGCCTCTGCACGATACGAGAGGATGTTTTTTTCTTTCCACCGGAAAGCCGGAAAGTTACCGGTACCGTATATTTGACATTAACCACTTTGCCCCGCTGTTTCCCCGGCGACCATACCGGCATGGAGTTTATCACACGCAAAGCCTCCTCATTCAGTTCCGGACTTACCCCACGAATCACTTCTGCCTCCGAGATAGCCCCGTCTTTTCCAACAACGAAAGAACAGCTAACCCGTCCCTCTATACCATTTTTAACGGCCGATTCCGGGTATCTGACATTCGTCGCCAGGAATTTCAGCAGAGCACCCTGTCCGCCAGGGAATTCCGGCATTACCTCCACAACGGTAAACACCTGGTTACGGGCACGTCTGGCAGCCTCAATTCCTTCCTCCGATAGCACATACTCCTCACGTTTTTCAGCAGGAGAAGCATCACCGACAAAAGGGAACGGCAAGATAGCCTCCGGTAGCAAGACATCGGCAAACGTGCTTTCCGTCAGTTCGTCCGTGATCCGGGCCAATGCATCGACATTGCTTAAAATCAGCAAGGCGCCCACAACCGGTATAAAAATCAAGTATTTCGTCCTACCTATGCTCCGGGAACGTTTCTTATTCATCATGCTGATCCGATTTTTCAGATGCAGCATATTAAAGTTATTAGATAAAGAGGTCACCGATCTATTGGTATGTGCCAACCCCAAAAGGTGATATTGGTAGCTACGACTGTCATAGCCCGATTCAAGTACCGTATCATCCGCCAAATATTCCAGATTATGACGTACCTCTCTTTTCAACAGCCAGACAAACGGATTCACCCAACAGATGATACAAACCAATTCGCAAATAATCACGTCAATCGAATGCCACTGGCTGACATGCGTACACTCGTGTACCAAAATCTCATCGATCTCTTTCTCGGAATGGCTGTCGGGATGCAGAAATACCAGCCGGAAAAAAGAAAAAGGACCGGCCGGTTTATTCAACAGATGTACACGTACGTTACGGATCAAAGTCACTTCCGACCGCCGTGCCAGTAACAAGATGCTGCTCAACTGCACTAAAAAACGGAACGATAAGGCAATTACACCGCTCCAATAAAGATAAGAAATACCGGGAAGTAACAAATCATGCCAATTTGTTTGGGGAACATTGCCGGGGGTTATTGTCGTTTCGGGCAAAATGGCTGAATACATTTGTATGACTTCCACTATCGGCCCCTGCTCCCGGATCCAATCCTGAATATTCATCAGCGGATAAAGCAATGACACCCCGAAAAATGCCAACAAGATGGTACGGCGTAGTTTAAAGAAGGTGTCCTTATAAAAGAACAGCCGGTAGAAGGCATAAAGGAGTATAAAAGCTACATTTACCTTCAAGAAGTAGGCAAATTCCGGTGTCATGGCATTATGTATTTAACAGTTTATTCTCGTCCTTTTTCAATCATATCGATAATCTCTTTCAACTCATCGGTCGATATCTTCTGTTCTTTAGCAAAAAAGGAGACCATTTCCTTGTAAGAGTTCTCGAAATAGTTGTTCACCACACTTCCCATAAACGTCCGTTTATATTCCTCCTGTGGGATCAGCGGCCTGTATTCGTAAGTATTTCCGTAACGTTTCGCTTTCACGTATTTCTTACGTTCCAGATTCTTCACAATAGAAGCGAGTGTCGTATAAGGAGGCTTAGGCTCTTCATACTTCGCCAGGATGTCTTTGATAAAACACGGCTCGATCTGCCAGATCCAGCGCATTACATCCTCTTCCTGTCTTGTTAATCTTTCCATGTTTCTATATTATTTTTTACGATCGTATCGCAAATCTACGAATACATCGTAAATATGCAAGAAATAATGCGTTAATTTGTATTAACAATTAATAATCTATCATCTATTCGCTGCATGCGCCAAAAAGGAATTTATCTATAAGCAGCCACACCAAAGCATCCCCTATATTAATTAATGATTTTATATACTCCAAGGGGACACTTTTTAAGCATGGGATTTCACTTTTTCCGACGATAAAAAGTATTTGAATTAGCAGTTTTTACATGGAATCTGTATAGTTTATAAATAACCAACATTTTTTGACAAAATAGCTATTAGAGCTTAACATATATTATCCGTAAAAGGTTTGACAAACAAGCTTAGCTAGTGTATTTTTGCATTGTGGTTTTTTCATAATAGTATTAGATTTAAGGTTAACAAAGTTGGTTAGGGGTTGTCGAGATGACAATCCTTAATTTTTTATATACCTGCCTCTTTCTTTGCACATCTTGTTGCCTGTCATATTTTCATGTTTTTATAGTGCTTTTATAGTACGCCACTGATAAAAAAGTCTTACTTTTAAGCCGCATAATTGACAAAGAATCTATATAAATACAATATCATGAAAATGCTATCTTTTATTTTGGTACTCCTTTTAGGGGGTTTTATGCCTGCCGGGAATCTTTTGGCTTCAGACAAAGAACAAAATCCTCATTACATTACTGTGAAGAACAGCCGGGATCTACAAGCCTATTTCCGGTATGCTCCCGATCGCCCGATTGTAATCAGTGGACATCGTGGTGGAATGCTAGACGGCTATCCGGAGAACTGCATCGAATCATTCGAAAAGACCTTGTCCTATATGGAATCGTTTTTCGAGATAGATCCGCGTTTGACAAAAGACGGGATAATCGTATTGATACACGACGAAACCATCGACCGGACAACTACCGGGAAAGGAAAGGTTTCAGATTACACTTATGCAGAACTGCAACAATTCAATCTGGTGGACCGAAACGGCAACGTGACAGCCTTCAAAATTCCAACTTTAAAAGAATGCCTGGAATGGAGCAAAGGCAAAACAATCCTGAATTTGGATATCAAGGATGTACCTTTAGAAGTTATGGCTGATTTTATAGAAACAGAAAAGCCTGTTAACGTCATGTACACGGTACATAACGCCAGTCAAGCCCGCTATTATCTCGACCGGAAACCGGATGCGATGTTTTCTTGCTGGTGTAAGAATCGGGAAGAATTCGATAATTATGAAAAAGCCGGCATCCCCTGGAAACAGGTAATGGCTTATGTAGGCCCGAAGATGAAGCCTGAACAGCAACCACTGTATGACGCTCTGCACCGTAACGGAGTCATGTGCATGATTTCCGTTGCTCCGACACATGATCGCGCGAAAACGGAAACAGATTTCATAATAGTATTAGATTTAAGGTTAACAAAGTTGGTTAGGGGTTGTCGTGAGACAGCCTTTAATTGTTTATAGAGGTTCCGTTTCTTCTCCCACATACAAATCGTATACGAAAAAGCCGGTCAGGACAGCTTATAGAGATTTCCCGGCAACGCTTTTACCTTCCCGTTTATTTCCAGTTCGAACAATAGCATAGAGAGTTGATGTACCGGTATCTCCAACACTGAGGCAAGCTCGTTGATATGGATCTCATTCCGCGTTCGCATAATGGCTAAAACCGGATTTTGTTCCGAGGTGAATGTTTCCGCCTCGGCGAAAAACAACTCCGTTTGAACGGAAGTAGCCCCAGCTTGGATATCCCAACAAAGAGCGGAGAGCAGATCGTCCGCAGAAGTGATCAGGCCGGCTTTATTTTGTCGGATCAAATTGTTGCATCCTTTGGAATGGCTGTCACCGATGCGCCCTGGAAAGCTATAGACATCCCGGCCATAAGAGAATGCAATATCGGCAGTTACCAAAGAGCCTCCTTTTTCTGCCGATTCAACCACGATCGTACAATCCGAGATTCCGGCGACAATCCGGTTCCTCCGGAGGAAATTTGGACGGTCTGGTTCTGTACCGCTGGGAAAATCGGTCAACAGACCGCCCGATTCCAGCATTTCGACAGCCGTATTCCGATGGCAGGAAGGATAGATACGATCCAAGCCATGCGCCAGCACAGCAACAGTCGGAAGTCGGTTGTACAAAGCGTTCCGGTGGGCACAGATATCGATGCCGTAAGCCAATCCACTCACGACCAACAAGTCCGGGATCACTTTTGCCAAGTCTTTTATAAGGGATTCGGTAAGCTCCCGACCATATTCGGTCGCGTTGCGAGTACCCACAATACTGATGATACGGGTCGCATCAAGGTTAGTATTTCCCTTAAAATAGAAAAGTATAGGGGCATCCGGACATTCTCTCAAGCGCACCGGATAATCTGTATCAGTCAGATAATAACAGGAAATATTGTTTTTCTCGATAAAAGCCAACTCTTTTTCCGCCCGTTGCAAGATTTCCGGGCGTTTGATTTCGGCAGCAATATTGCTGCCGATACCAGGGATCCTTCCTAACAACTGTTGCTTTTCAGTAAACACAGCCTCTGCTTCTCCCAAAGCCTGCAGGAGATGACGCGCCAGGATATCTCCCACGCCGTTTATCATAGTAAGGCCGATTTGGTAAATCCGTTTGTCAGTCATGTATGTTCTATTCTTTTTAGCATTTCGTCGAAATATTCACCGCGTGTCAACTTTCCGTTCTCAACGATAACCGACTCGACGATTCCTTTCGTCGCCAATGCATTGTCAGAAGCCCTATATATATCCTGCTCGAATACGAGCTTGACTCCTTTTTTATAGACATTGAGGCAAGAGATATAGCTGTCGCCGCTCTTGAGCGAGGTCTTATACTGGATTTCTACCCGCGATACAAATCCGTCAACCCCTTTTTCGTGCATCTTTCCGAAGTTCTCGCCAAGCGACTCCAAGAATTCATGCCGAGTATGTTCCATATAATGCTGATAATTGGAGTTGTTGACCACTCCTTGCAGGTCGCATTCGTAGTCACGGACCTTGTCTGTCAGTTTAAAAATATACTCTTTCATTATTCAAATACCTTTTCAAGTTGAACCTTTTCCATTTTATACAATCGGTCAGACGGCCGAATCTTCTCGTTCACCTTGAGAGAGAACCGTTCACCTTTAACGGTCTCGTCCACCGGCTTCAAGTCCACACGGATTTCTTCTATCGTCTGCATAACCGCACCCGTTGTCGGTCCGGTAATCAGGATCTCATCACCCACTTTCAGGTTACCGGATTCCATTTCGAACTCCGCCACGCCGATCTTGTCGAAATATTTGATTCCTTTGGCAACATACACTTTCTTCTTAGTCGCGCCGGAGCCATATTTGCTACTCCACTCACCCAACCGTTGCCCCAAATAATAGCCGTCCCAGAATCCTCGGTTGAACACACTGCGCAGGCGTTCGTCCCAAGCGGCAACTTTCTTTTCATCGAACGTGCCATTGCAATAAGCACGCACAGCTTCCTTATAGCATTCGGTCACCAGGCGGACATATTCGGGACCGCGGGCACGTCCTTCGATCTTGAATACCCGTACACCTGCATCCATCATCTTATTCATGAAATGAATTGTCTTAAGGTCTTTAGGCGACATAATATACTGGTTTTCGATATCCAGTTCGATATTGCTGTCTTTATCTTTTACCGAATAAGCACGCCGACAAATCTGCATGCAAGCTCCCCGGTTGGCGGAAGCGTTCATTTCGTGCAGGCTCAGGTAACATTTACCGGAAACGGCCATACAGAGAGCTCCGTGGGCAAACATTTCGATACGGATCAGTTCTCCTTTCGGTCCCGTAATCTGCTGGTCGACGATCTGCCGATAGATTTCATGCACCTGTTTCAAATTCAGCTCACGCGCCAAGACGACAACATCGGCAAAACGGGCATAGAATTTCAGTGCTTCCGCATTGGAAATGTTGAGCTGTGTGGAAAGATGCACCTCCTGTCCGATGCTGTTGGCATAGTTCATAGCTGCCACATCGGCCGCAATGATCGCTGAAACTTCCGCCTCCTTCGCCGCATCGATAATCTCGCGCATCAGAGGCAGGTCTTCCCCATAAATAACCGTATTGACGGTCAAATAGCTCTTAATACCGTGCTCACGACAAAGCGCAACGATCTTGCGCAAATCGTCTGTCGTAAAGTTATTGGAAGAGCGCGAACGCATATTCAATCCTTCGATACCGAAATAGATAGAATCGGCTCCCCCTTGGATAGCCGCCATCAGTGATTCGTACGAACCGACAGGCGCCATTATTTCAAAATCTTTCTCGTTCAAGTTCTTATACATTTACTGGTTCGTTCGCAAAGGTAGGAATAATATCCGAGAAGAATTGCATGGGTATCCGTTTCTCAGAGCATCAAAATCGTGATCAAATACCATTTTCTATAAAGATTTGCAAAACAACCATCATACTGTCATTGTTGTCCTTTAGAACCTGTTATTCAATACCTTAAGACATGATAGTTTCTATTTTTAACTATCATACTACTATCATGTAACTATCATGATTTCAGCTTATCATTTTACCTATATCATTGACAGTATGACATTTGTACTTTTTATTGATCAATTACTACATTTTTTAGTAGATATCCTTTTATCCCTGTTTTTAGCAGGAAATCAGTACCTTTGTCCCCGTCATTGATAATATAAATATGAAAATAGGTACAATAGATTTAGGCGAACGCCCCATCTTCTTAGCTCCGATGGAAGACGTTACAGATATTTCTTTCCGGTTGATGTGCAAACGTTTTGGTGCCGATATGGTTTATACCGAATTCGTTTCAGCAGACGCCCTGATCCGCAGTGTAAATAAAACACAGCAAAAGCTGAATGTGGCGGATGAAGAACGTCCGGTCGCCATACAAATATATGGCCGTGATGTTCCGACAATGGTCGAAGCCGCGCAAATTTGCGAAGCCGCTCATCCGGACATTCTCGATATCAATTTCGGTTGCCCTGTCAAACGAGTGGCAGGCAAAGGAGCAGGCGCCGGCATGCTGCGCAATATTCCACTGATGCTGGACATCAGCCGTGAAGTCGTCAAAGCGGTGAACATCCCTGTCACCGTAAAAACCCGCTTGGGCTGGGATGCCGACAACCGGATCATCGTAGACTTGGCCGAACAGCTACAGGATTGCGGTATCGCAGCCCTTTCCATCCACGGACGTACCCGGGCACAGATGTACACAGGAGAGGCAGACTGGACACTGATCGGTGAAGTAAAAAACAATCCCCGCATACAAATTCCCATCATCGGCAATGGCGATGTGACTTCCGCCGAAATCTGCAAACAACGTTTCGAACAATATGGCGTGGATGCCGTTATGATTGGCCGGGGCAGCATAGGCCGCCCCTGGATTTTCAGAGAAGTGAGGCATTATCTGGATACAGGCGAGACATTGCCTGCCGAATCTTTTTCATGGTATCTGGACATACTGAAAAAGCAGGTGGAACAAAGCGTGGAACGTTTGGATGAGCGCCGGGGAATTCTCCACATTCGCCGCCATTTGGCTGCAACTCCGCTGTTTAAAGGTATTGCAGACTTCAAGCAGACACGCGTCGCCATGCTACGTGCGGAAACAGTGGAAGCATTATTCGACATTCTGGATTCCATCCCCGACAAATTTCATACAGGATACGGATTTCAAAGTGACTCTCAAGTGTCAGAATCGATCGATTGTTGATATAATAACAGTGTGAATCCGCACACAGTGTCAATTTTAAAACAAAAAGTAGCAAATTTGCAATAAAATGTAATTACAAACTCTTGCGTATTCAGTAAATATACTTTATATTTGCAGTGAGTTTTTTTCATAGTATTTTAGATCTAAGGTTAACAAAGTCTTTGCAGAGAGGGAATCGAGAGACTGTTTCACTGGAAAGCAACAAAAAAGCCGCATCCACTTTTATTATAGGGAGTGCGGCTTTTTTGTGGGTTTGAACGAACATAAAGAAAGCCCGTTGCCATTGGCGACGAGCTTTTCCATATACATATATATATAATGTATTAGTCTTGTAACTTAGCAGAGATGAACTCGCGGTTCAAGCGAGCGATGTTGCTAACGGAGATGTTCTTCGGACATTCCATTTCGCAAGCACGAGTGTTCGTACAGTTACCAAAGCCCAGTTCATCCATCTTAGCAACCATTGCTTTTGCACGGCGAGCAGCTTCCACCTTACCCTGAGGCAAAAGAGCCAGCTGGCTAACCTTTGCAGAGACGAACAGCATAGCTGAACCGTTCTTACAAGCAGCAGCACAAGCACCGCAGCCGATACAAGCAGCAGCATCCATAGCCAAATCCGCATCAGCCTTAGAAATAGGAATTGCATTAGCATCAGGAACCCCACCTGTGTTTACAGAAACGAAACCACCTGCCTGGATAATCTTATCATAAGCATAACGGTCTACCATCAAGTCGCGGATTACCGGGAAACCGGCAGAACGCCACGGCTCGATCGTAATCGTCTCACCATCATTAAAACGGCGCATATAGAGCTGACAGGTTGTTGCACCTGTTGCCGGTCCGTGCGGATGTCCGTTTACATACAATGAACACATACCGCAGATACCTTCACGGCAGTCGTGGTCGAATACGATAGGTTCTTTGCCTTCGCTAACCAAACGTTCATTCAAAATGTCTAACATTTCCAAGAAAGAAACACTCTGATTGATTTTGTCGATTTGGTAAGTCTCAAACTGTCCTTTATCTTTCGGACCTTTCTGACGCCAAACTTTAAGTGTTACCTTTATATCTTTATCCATGATTCTAATTTTTGTGATTGATGATTATTACTTCTTGTAGTTACGTGTTTGAGGAACAACGAACTGATAGTTCAAATCTTCCTTCCGCATAACCGGGTCTTTGTCTTCACCCTGGTATTCCCAACAAGAGACGTACATGAACTTATCGTCATGACGCATAGCTTCGCCTTCTTCGGTCTGATGTTCCGTACGGAAGTGGCCACCACAAGATTCTGCGCGGTCTAACGCATCGTGTGCCATCAATGCACCGATTTCGATAAAGTCAGCCAAACGCAATGCCTTGTCCAATTCCACGTTCAAGCTGTTGGCCTCACCCGGAATGAATACATTGCTCCAGAATTCCTTCTTCAGGTCTTTCAACATTTGGATAGCTTCTTTCAAGCCTTCCGCGTCGCGTGCCATACCGACGTGTTCCCACATGATATGTCCCAGCTTACGATGGATAGAATCGACAGTTTCTTTACCCTTCACGTTCATCAACTTCGCGATACGGGCGTTAATAGCCTTTTCTGCTTCCACAAATTCAGGCAGGTCAGTGCTGAAGCGCGGAACCTGGATCTGGTCAGACAGATAGTTCTGGATCGTGTAAGGCAATACAAAGTAACCATCAGCCAATCCCTGCATCAAAGCAGAAGCACCCAGACGGTTAGCGCCGTGGTCAGAGAAGTTTGCTTCACCGATTGCGAACAGCCCCGGAATAGAAGTCATCAATTCATAGTCTACCCACAAACCACCCATTGAGTAGTGCAATGCAGGATAAATCATCATCGGAGTTTCGTACGGATCATCGTTCGTGATCTCTTCGTACATATCGAACAGGTTACCATATTTCTGTTTAACTACTTCCTTACCCAGACGGTTGATAGCGTCGGAGAAATCCAGGAATACAGCCAAGCCCGTGCTATTTACACCGAAACCGGCATCACAACGTTCTTTAGCGGCACGTGAAGCCACATCACGAGGAACCAAGTTACCGAATGCCGGATAACGACGTTCCAGATAGTAGTCGCGATCTGCTTCAGGAATATCCTTACCTTTTTTTGTTCCGGCCTGCAATGCCTTCGCATCTTCCAGTTTCTTCGGAACCCAGATGCGACCATCGTTACGCAGTGATTCAGACATCAAAGTCAGCTTAGACTGGAAGTCACCTTTCACCGGCACACAAGTCGGGTGGATCTGCACCATACAAGGGTTAGCAAAGTAAGCCCCTTTCTTGTAGCACTGCCATGCAGCAGAACCGTTAGACGCCATCGCGTTAGTAGACAAGAAGAATGTATTTACATAACCACCTGTCGCAACAACGACTGCGTGAGCGGCAAAACGTTCGATCTTACCGGTAATCAAATTACGGGCAATAATACCGCGAGCACGTCCGTCAACCTTCACAACATCCAGCATTTCATGGCGTGTGTACATCTTCACCTTTCCCAAACCAATCTGACGGCTCAATGCAGAGTAAGCACCCAATAGCAGCTGTTGTCCGGTCTGACCACGGGCATAGAACGTACGGGATACCTGAGCACCACCGAATGAGCGGTTATCCAACAGACCACCATATTCGCGAGCGAATGGTACACCCTGTGCCACACACTGGTCGATAATAGAGTTTGACACTTCAGCCAGACGATAGACGTTTGCTTCGCGGGCACGGTAGTCACCACCTTTGATTGTATCGTAGAACAGACGATAAACCGAGTCACCATCATTCTGATAATTCTTTGCCGCATTGATACCGCCCTGTGCAGCGATAGAGTGTGCACGACGGGGAGAGTCCTGAATACAGAAATTCAATACATTGAATCCCATTTCAGCCAGAGAGGCAGCAGCAGAAGCACCCGCCAGACCAGTACCTACTACAATTATGTCCAAACGACGTTTGTTTGCGGGATTCACCAATTTCTGGTGATTTTTATAATTTGTCCACTTCTCAGCCAACGGGCCTTGAGGAATTTTAGAATCTATTTGAGTCATAATGTTTTATTTTCAAATTGAAAAAATAATATCCGAAATTAAGCACCTACACCGTTCAGGTAGAAGATAACTGTGATAACAGCGAATAAGCCACAAATAATAGTGGCAACCCATTTAGAGATACATTCCCAACGGCTTAACCAAACGGTATTGTTCCAGCCAATTGTGTGAATCGCAGACCAGAAACCGTGAGTCAGGTGAAACCACAGAGCAACGAACCAGATCAGATACAACACCGTATTCACGACATTGCCCTGGAAGTAGAAATTGATAAACGCTGCACCATCCTGCGGATGAATGTCACCATGAATACCTGCCAGTTCGGCAAACATCATGTTGTACCAGAACTGAGTAAAGTGCAGAACCATGAACAGGATAACGATCACACCCAAAACAAACATGTTCTGAGAAGCCCATTCAACACCTTTCGGACGAGCGTTGATGGCATAACGATCGTTACCGCGAGCCTTACGATTCTGCAGAGTCAAGATAATAGCATACACGAAGTGCACGACTACACCTGCAGCCAACACCAATGTACCGAGCAAAGCATACCAGTTAGAACCCAGCAAACCGCAAATCACGTTATACGCTTCACCAGAAAATACTGCCGCAATGTTCATACATAAGTGGAACACCAAGAACAGAATGAGAAAAAGACCTGATATACTCATTATCAGCTTCTTCCCGATAGAAGAATTAAGTAACCACATAAGATAATAATTTAAGTTATTTAATT
>PPYE01511670.1_pt1 | contig 18300 bp, 16 predicted proteins | sample 1559881 | NCBI WGS metagenome assembly PPYE01 (sample SAMN08240022, study PRJNA423297) | Human gut metagenome, whole genome shotgun sequencing project. | reverse complement strand
CGTTCACGGGTGGTTGTCCACCTATGAACGGCTTGTAAATTCTCAAAATTTTTTTAGTCCCTACTTGACACAAGAAGATATGTCCCGTTTCGGGCGTGATTATCTGCAAGTCGGTTTCTACACCGATATGCTGTTCCCCGATTTTGGCGTGCATTTTATCGCGGTCAATGACGGAGTTGACAGTACGCGGGGCGAAAATGAGTTTACCGCAATCCGCAACGTGTTCAACGAAATGTATGCCCGCGACACTTCAAAGAAGATACGCGCTACTTGGCAATCAAAGGGAAAATCCGGCGAACACCTTACTACAATCCCGCCTTATGGCTATATGAAAGACCCCAACAACAAAAAGAAGTGGATTATTGACGAGGAAGCCGCAGCAGTTGTGCAGCAGATTTTCGCATTGTGCGTTTCCGGCATGGGGCCGACACAAATATGCCATTGGTTAGAGAAAAGCGAAATCCTCAACCCTACTTTCTATTGGCTGTCAAAGGGCATAAAGGTAACAAACAAGCCGAAGCCGGGGGCAAACCCGTACAAGTGGACGAATGAAACGGTTTCCCGTATGCTTGAAAAGATAGAGTATTTAGGGCATACCGTAAACTTCAAGACCCGCAAGCAATCCTACAAGAGCAAAAAGAAGTTGTGGAACGACCCGTCCGAATGGGTGATCTTTGAGAACACGCAGCCGCCGATTGTAGAGGAAAGTGTATTCCTCATTGTGCAGAACATACGCAAATCCCGCCGCCGCCCCACCAAAATGGGCGATATGGGTATTTTCTCCGGGCTGCTTTATTGTGCAGAGTGCGGCGGTAAAATGTATCAATGCCGAGCAACGAACTTCACCGAAGAACAGAAATATTTTATCTGTTCAACCTATCGGAAAGGCAAAGACTTGTGTACGACCCATTCAATCAAAAATGTTGTTCTGTATGAAATCGTCTTGAAAAATCTACGGGAAGCAATCGACTATGTAACAGAGTATGAAGCCGAGTTTGTGCAGGAAGCAGCAGACAGCCGTTTGCGAGAGCGCGACGTTGAGTTTTCCCGCAAGCGCGAAACACTTTCCAAAGCCGAAAGCCGTATTGCCGAGTTGGATAATCTGTTTAAGCATTTATATGAGGACAATGTAACCGGGAAATTGTCTGACGAACGGTTTATCAAAATGTCCCATGATTACGAATTGGAGCAGAGCAATCTAAAAGCTATGGCAGAAGTGCTACGGGAAGAAATCAAGCAGCAGGAAAAACAAAAGACCAACGTTAAAGCGTTTATCAGCGCGGTAAAGAAGTACACCGATATGCAGCAGCTTGACGCTGCTATGCTACGAGAGTTTATAGACCGTATCGAAGTTTCCCATACCGATAAAAAATCCAAGACAAGGGAAATCACGATTGTTTACAACTTCATCGGTGCATTTGATTTTGGACGGGCGAAAGAAAAAGCCCAAAATACAACGGAAAAACAGCAAAGAACGGCATAGCCGTTTGGCTACACCGTTCCTTGCTAAAATGTTTTCTTAATTCACCGCCCCATTTTGGAGTGCTGTTTTTATTTTATGCTTTCAAACTGTTATAATTGAATGTGCGAGGTTTAAAAACTAAATTGTTTTAACAATATTCATTTCCATTGATTCTTCTGCGTTTTTATTAACCTCTTCTGGACTTTTAAATGTAGGAATAACACAGCGAAGCGCTTCTCTTGCCAAGTCGTTATTCTTAGAATTGACCGCATTTTTAAGAACAGAGAGCTTTTGCTCGACTTCATCATAAGAAATCGGCTTTTCCTTTTCAACAAAAATCAAATCATTTTCCGTAGTATCCAACTCGTCAGTTCTTACAAGCAGTTCCTCATAAAGCTTTTCGCCCGGACGAAGACCTGTTTCAATAATTTCAATATTTTGTGCGGCAGAAAGTTTAATCATATTCTTTGCAAGGTCATAAATCTTAATCGGCTGACCCATATCAAGCACAAAAATTTCACCGTTTTTAGCTATTGCACCCGATTGAAGCACAAGCTGCGAAGCCTCCGGAATAGTCATAAAATAACGAATAATTCTCTTATCAGTAAGCGTTACAGGGCCGCCTGCCGCAATTTGCCTTTTAAACAGCGGTATTACTGAGCCTGCCGAGCCGAGAACATTACCAAATCTTGTGCAAGAGCACTTAACCTTGCCCCTTGTGGAATAAGATTGCGCAATCATTTCGCACATACGCTTTGTTGCACCCATAACATTAGTCGGATTAACTGCCTTATCGGTAGAAACCATCATAAATCTGTCTACACCGTATTCTTCGCAAAGCTCAAGCACATTTTCAGTTCCGAAAACATTATTCTTAATTGCCTCAACGCAGTTATGCTCCATAAGCGGAACATGCTTGTGCGCAGCCGCATTAATCACGATATCAGGATGATATTTTTCAAACACAACGCTCATTGCATCTTTATCCGTAATTGAAGCAATTTCGACCTCTAAATCAAGCTTGTTGCCGTATTTAAACTTCAATTCTTGCTGAACATCGTAAACACCGTTTTCATAAATATCTAAAATTATAATTTGCTTAGGACTCATTTTTGCAAGCTGACGGCAAAGTTCACTGCCTATTGAACCGCCGCCGCCCGTAATAAGGACGACCTTATTTGCATAATAACCCAAAGTCTTTTCATCTGAAATCTCAATCGGCTTTCTAAAAAGCAAATCCTCAATCTCAAATTCACGAAGCTGTCGCTTTTTACCGGCAGTTTGAAACGACGGATAATCATATATTTTAATCTTGCAATTCGATTTTTTATAATAATCGTAAAGTTCTGCTGTATTTTCCGTTGAAGGAGGAAGCGCAAAAATAATCTCTTTCACGCCGTAATCTTTAAGTATATCAAAGGTATTGTTCAGTTTCGCCTGAAAAACAGGTATCCCGTAAATATCCCTGCCTGCTTTGTCCTTATTTGTATCAAAAAAGCATACGGGAGTATATGATGTATTTTTATTGTTAAGAAGCTCCTCCGCAAGGCTTACACCGACATTTCCCGCACCTACAATTGCAACATAAATTTTATGAGCCTCGCCATCCTTCCTTATACTCATTCCGAAGGCAAAAATTCTGATAAGCAGTCTCATAAGTTTTCCCTTTGCGCTAAGTTCATTACCGTATTTAAAGCAATAGCGATAACACATCCTCATTCCGAGAGCCAGAAGAGTATTAAACGACATCATGGCAATGATTTTTGAAATGGTAAAGCGTTGGAAACCAAGCAAATTGCAAAGGCCGCACTCAAATCCCAAATACAAAACCATACCAAGAATATCGGTACAAAGCAATCTTATGTAGCATTGTATTCCGCCGTAGCGCCAAATTTGGTTATATATTCTGCCGAAAAATCTGCACAAAAATACAATTAAAAAGCCGACGCAGGAATTAATAAAAACGTCAATTATCTGCATATTACTTATGCTTTTATTAATTACAAACATCAAAATAAATGAAGCTAAATACAAAAATGCATCATATAAAACAAGCGTCCATTTTATATTAAATAATTTCTTTATTTTCTCCACAAACAGATCCTCTCTCCCCACAATAATAGAAAATCAATAAAAAAAGACTTTTGACACGGGACATCGGTTGCGTTTTGGCCGCAACTATTTCAAGCATCTAAAGTCTTAAAACATACGCATAAGCTCTGCCGATATATAAAAAGCAAAACTTTATGCTTTATCCCACATTGATACAAATTAACTCCCCATGAACCTTTAAAAACTTATTAAAAGAAAACGAGAAAAATAAACTTTTTTCATTTTTAGTACCGCATATATTATGTAATATTCATTGTCAATGAAAAGCTTGTCGAAAAAGCAATATTTTTGTTACAATATGTCTTGTATTTCACATATTGTCTTATAACAATATAAAGTATATGCCGTAGAAAAAGCGTTGGGACGACTAATCACCAACGCTTAATTTTGTTTGTTATAATTTTTTAATTTTACTGCCTTTAGCCTCGGCAATTAAGGCAATGCCCTGCAAAATCACCAAAACAAACGTAAATATTCGCATGGCTTTCGCAATAATTTCAAGGACGGTTGAAATTTCTCTAAACGATGTTAAAAGGCGAAGATTATTAAAATGCTTCATTTTTTCACCTCTCAAGTAAAACCGCATGGGCTATACCCGGGATTGAATTGCCTTGCTTGCTTGAAGTAGGAGACATAAGTGCGCCCGTAGCAACAAAAAGTACCTTTTTCAAAATTCCCTTGTCCATTTGCTTTAAAATATGAGAGCAAAGCACGCTTGCGCTGCAGCCGCAGCCGGAGCCTCCGGAATTTACATCCTGCTTTTTTAAATCAAAAATGAGCGTTCCACAATCCTTATGAAAGCCTTTTAATTTAATATTGTGTTCCTTTTCAAGTAGTTCATAGAGAAGCTGACTGCCCGTGTATCCCAAATCGCCTGTCAAAATCAAATTATAATCCTCCGGCGAACTTCCGGTATCATTCAAAAAACTGCTTATAGTCCTTGCTGCCGCAGGTGCCATTGCCGCACCCATATTATTTGCATCCGTTATGCCGAGGTCGGTAATAGTTCCGATTTGAACTGCCTTGATTTCAGTACCTCTGCCCTCGTTTGACACAACGCTGCTGCCGGCTCCCGTAACAGTCCATTGCGCCGTCGGCGGACGTTGACCTCCGTATTCAAGCGGAAAACGAAACTGCCTTTCACTTGAGCAAAAATGGCTTGATGTTGCACAAACAACGCAGGAAGCGCCGCCGTTTACAAGCATTGCGCCAGTTGAAAGCGAAAGCGCCATGGTTGAGCAAGCGCCGAAAAGACCGATTGACGGAATTTCCAAATCCTTAAGCGCAAAAGCCGAACCCATACATTGGTTAAGCAAATCGCCGCTTAATACAAAATCGACCGAGCTTGGCGCAACTCCCGCATTTGACAGACTTCTGATAATCGCATCGTGAAGCATTGCCGACTCCGCAAGCTCATACGACTGCTGACCCATAGTTGTATCCTCAAAAATCATATCAAAATCCTTGGCAAGCGGACCTTCGCCCTCTTTTTTGCCTGCCACACCTGCGTGACCGATAATTTTAGGCGGCTTGTCAAAAATTACCGTTTTCCCTATTTTTCGCATAAAAAACACCTCAAAAGTATTTTTAACAAAAAATCGCAAATTACTAATTTTTATAAAAAAAGCCGAGATTTAAACAAATAAATCTCGACCTATAATAGAATCTATATTCTTACGCTGATATCATTTTCCTTTAAGTATTTTTTTAACTCTGGAATAGGAAGCTCGTTAAAATGGAAAAGGCTTGCCGCCAAAACCGCATCGGCTTTGCCGATTGTGAATGCGTCAAGAAAATGCTCCGCCTTGCCTGCTCCACCCGAAGCGATAACGGGAATACCTGCATTTTCGCTGATTGTGCGTGTAAGCTCGATATCATAGCCCGTTTTTTGACCGTCCTTATCCATAGAGGTCAAAAGAATTTCGCCGGCTCCTCTCTGTTCAGCCTCCTTAGCCCATTTGACAGCGTCAATTCCCGTCGGGATTCTGCCGCCGTTTAGGTAAACCTCCCAGCCGCCTTTGCCGTCGCTTTTTGCATCAATAGCGCAAACAACGCACTGAGCGCCGAATTTATACGAAGCCTCATTAATCAAATCGGGATTGCGAACTGCCGCAGAGTTTACGGAAATTTTATCCGCACCTGCTCTTAAAAGCACCTTGAAATCATCAACCGTTTTTATTCCGCCGCCGACGGTGAACGGTATAAATACAGTTTTCGCAACACGCTCAACAATATCAAGCATTGTGCTCCTGCCCTCGTGAGTGGCGGTGATATCAAGCAAAACAAGCTCGTCCGCACCCTGCCTGTCATAAGCCGCCGCACATTCAACCGGGTCGCCCGCATCTCTTAAATCAACAAACGAAACACCCTTTACAACTCGTCCGTTTTTCACATCGAGGCAAGGAATAATTCTTTTAGCGTACATATTATTCTACCTCCGTATTTAAGAAATTCTTTAAAAGCGCAAGACCTGATTTACTGCTTTTTTCAGGGTGAAACTGTACCGCACAAAGCCTGCCCTTTTGAACCGCACACTCAATTGGCACTCCGTACTGCGTAACCCCTGCAACAACGTCCTCGTCAGCACCGTCAAGATAAAACGAATGAACAAAATAAAAATAGCTTTCGTCATCAATATTTTTAAAAATTCCGTCCTTTTGCTTGAGTGAAACACTGTTCCACCCGATATGCGGAACTTTAAGTCCGTTATCTTTGGGAATGGTTTTGATTTTACCGTTTAAAATTCCCAAGCCCTCAACACCGGGACTTTCCTCGCTGCTTTCAAAAAGCAACTGCAAGCCCAGACAAATGCCTAGAAAATTCTTTTCTCTCGCCGCCTGCTTCACGGTATCAACAAGACCTCTTTCTCTCATCGACTCCATAGCGTCACCAAACGAGCCGACACCGGGCAAAATAACGTGACTTGCCGATAATATTTTTTCCTTGTCCTGTGTGATTTCACTTTCAGCGCCGAGATAATCAAGCGCTTTTTTCACGCTCGACAGATTTCCCGCACCGTAATCAATAATTGCAACCATAACTTATCTCCATAGTATGTATTCAGACTGTCGATAAAGCGGCTAAACCGCGCCGAATAATATAAATAAACATTTTTGCCTCCCTTGCAAATGGAGGTGGGTGCAACTTGTTGCACTCAAAGGGATTGGAAAGACGGCAAGGACATCGAGTCCTTGCCGTCTTTGGCGCTTTCCGTCTTTTGCTCGGGGGCAGTACCCACGTACAGCTCCCACTCGCAAAATACGAAATATATCTCACTTTCTCGAAGTCTTTCTGCGTGTAGAAATTTGTAATTGGACTTTTTCTACACGCTAGTTTATTAATTACATTTTATCATAAAATAAAATCACTTGCAATATTGACAAAAGAATAAAAACAGTATAGAATATATCTACTGTTTATATATGCAGCGGTACCGAAGAGGTCATAACGGCATGGACTCGAAATCCATCGTGTGAGCAATCACCCGTGGGTTCAAATCCCACCCGCTGCGCCATCGTCGTCGCAAGCTTCATATCGCTTGTGGCGACTTTCTTTTTATCCTTTTATAGATGAATTTCAAAAGAGTTAAGTAACCCACTTGCTACGAAACAGTACACTGTACTGTTTCTCCCAAATTCACAAGTGGATTTGGAGCCACGTGTCTCTTGTGCTTCGCACAATTCACTCCTCTCCCCAAAAAGCTTACGCTTTCCGGGGACCCCGATTCTTTTCCCTCTCGGACTTCATATCGTTCGTGACGACTTTCTTTTTGTCCTTTTATAGATAAATAAAACAACCACTTGCTACGACTTTTTACATTCAGTTATATATTGGCTTTATTACAACCATTCTTTAATAACTTCGGGATTAAGGAAAATTTCATTAAGTTTTTCCATAAACGGTTTTACGTCGCCGAGATCAAAGGCACGGTGGTCAAATGCGATTGTAAGAGGCATTACGTTACCTGCAACAACATTTCCGTTTTCATCAACGACCGGCTTTTTTTGAATTGAGCCGATTGCGATTGCGCACGTTTGCGGCGGGATAATTTCAAGAAGTGTGCAAGCACCGTTCCAATCACGGCAAATTGAGCCGAGGTTTGAAACAGTAATTGTGCCTTGCTCGATATCATGCTTTGTAAGCCTGTCTGTTTCAGGGATTGAATAATACTTTTTCTTTGCCTCGCCCTTCAAATTTTTGACCTTATGCTTGCCGGTTTTTGAACCGATAAGACGGCAGACGGTTTGGGCAATTTTACCATGCTTAAGACCTGTCAATGTGTTGTCGAGTGAAACCTCATACATTACCTCGTTCAAATCCGTGTTATTTGCACGGCGGATTGTTTCCTTAATCGTGTCACGCATTTCAGACAAAGTTTTCTTTTCCATATTGTGAATATTGAGCGTCATCATTTCCCCGTTATGAAGAACGGTTGGCATTGAAATATTAATTTCCTTAAATGTTTTAACTTCGCCACGAACAAGCTTACGGTTGAAATAAATATGAGAATTAATTTCGGGGCAAGCCTTAATTGCCTCAACAATAACTCTCATCATTGCAGTGTTGACTGTGATTTTTTCTTCCTTTGGAATTGTTGAATTTATTTCTTTTAACACCTGCATAAACTTAGTAACCTCTGCGTCATACGTTGCCGCACAGTGAGGAATTGTTTCCCAGCTTTCAGTTGTCATATTAGATACAATTTTTCTTGCGATGCCGAAATGTTCATCCTTAATAGTTGTTAATGTTTGCTTTGCCATAATATTTTTTCTCCCTATATAATAATTTGGTTGTTGTCATATTTTTTGTGCCGAGTTCCTCTCGACTACAGCTATATTTTATCACCGAAAAAGGCGAAATTCTATATACTGCGCTTTACATTTCACACCGCAACCGGCGGTTGCAACCCTTTATTTATGCGCCTTTCGGGGTTTTTGTTGAAGTTCAAAGAAAAAAGTTGTATAATTTGGTTATGGAAAATGAAAGCAAAAAATCACGAAAGAAAAACAGATTAAAAGATTTTGATTATTCGTCAAATGCATCATATTTTTTAACGATTTGTTCCGACAGACGAAAAGAAATTTTTTCAAAAATTGTATATGATGAGACCGCAACGGTAATAAAGCAATTTAAAGGTGCAGTTTCAAAAGAAGTAGGAACGACTGTTTGGCAAAAAGGATTTTACGACCATATTATTCGTGATGATGAGGATTACAACACAAAGGCACAATACATTGACACAAACCCATTAACGTGGGAGCGTGACGAATTATATACTGAAAGGTGATAACGATATGGAATGGGAATTTATGCTTCCGGTAAAGCTTGTTTTCGGCAACGGAAAAAGGAAAGAAATTGAAAAATATATTGACATTCTCGGTGGCAAAAACGGCGTGCTTGTTTGCGGAAAGAGTTTTACAAAAAACGGCGTAGCTGATGAATTTGTAAAAATGAGCGGTGGTAAAATCAAAAAGATTTTCAGCGACGTTCGGGCAAATCCCACTACTGACAATGTTGATTCTTGCGTTAAAATTATGCGTGAAATTAATGCTGATTTTGCGATAGCTCTCGGCGGAGGCTCACCGATGGATTGCTGCAAAGCGGCTTGTGCCATTGCAAAGGGTGACGGCAAAATTCGCTCATATCACAGCGAGGGTAAAGCGATTAATAAAGATGAGGCAATTCCGATGATTGCAGTTACAACCACGTCGGGAACTGCAAGCGAGGTTACAAATATTTCCGTTTTGACAGACGTTGAAAAAAATCTTAAAAACCCGATGAATGACCCGGCTATGTATCCTAAAATTGCAATTATCGACCCTGAGCTTACACTTACTGTTCCGCCGCAGGTTACGGCATCAACAGGTCTTGACGTTTTGGCTCATGCAATTGAAAGTTATTGGGCAACAATTCATCAGCCTATCTGTTCGGCTTGCTCAATTTACAGCGCAAGGCTTGTTTTTGAGTGGCTTGAAAAAGCATACAACAATCCACTTGATTTAAAGGCACGAGAAAAAATGGCAGAAGCATCAATAGTTGCCGGCGTTGCATTCAGCCATCCGAGAACTACCGGTTCTCACGCATGCTCCTTCCCTCTTACCAACATTTACGGTTTACCTCACGGAGAGGCTTGCGCATTCACTCTTGATTATTTCTTAAAATTCAATGCAGAGCATGCAGACGGCGACGGAAGAATTACTGCGCTTGCAAAGGACTGCGGATTTAATGACGCTTTTGAAATGGCAGACGAAATCACGGCGATGAAAAAAAGAATGGGTATGCGATGCACACTAAGTGAAATCGGATGTGAAACAGACGAGCAGATTGACGAGCTTACAAAAAAGAGTATGTCGATGCTGATGACAAGAAATCCTATAACATTAACGCAAAAAGACATCAAGGAAATGTATATTAAATTAAAATAAGCTCCAAACAGTTAATAAAAATCTCTTCAGTTATAAACAGCTGAGGAGATTTTTTACATTTTAGTAAAAAAAACATCTTGAAAAATAAATCACAATATGATACTATTCGCTTAACGGCTGAATTAATCGGTCGTTTGTACCTTGAAAATTGAATATAATAATGCGTTTTATGCAAAGCTTTTCTCTATAGCGCCATGTGCCCGCAATGCGGGATAACGAGGATAAAGAGTTATCGAAAATTCGGCGGATGCTCTTTCGCACCCCTTAGTGCGTGACGAAAGCACAAAAACAGACGGCAACGTCTGAACAAAAGCTTAAGATAAGGGAATAATAAAAATAATTAATCATATTAAATAATATAGAATAACTGTAAATGGAGAAAAGCTATGTGTGGAATTATTGGTTACATTGGATATGACAATGCAAAAAATGTATTAATCAAAGGACTTAAATCACTTGAATACCGTGGATATGACAGCGCCGGTATAGCGGTATTGAAAAACAATAAGTGTGAGATAACAAAATGCAAGGGCAGAGTGAGCGCTCTTGAGGAAAAGGTTAAAAATATTGAAGCCACAGCAGGAATCGGACATACACGCTGGGCTACGCACGGCAAGGTGAGCGACGAAAATTCGCACCCTCACAAATTCGGTAAAGTTACGCTTGTGCACAACGGAATCATTGAAAACTATGAGGCACTTCGTGACAGCTTGGGAATTGAAACAAAGCTTAAAAGTGAAACAGACAGCGAGGTTATCGCCGCACTTATTGACAGGCAGTTTGAAAAATATCAAAACTGCGAAAAGGCAATAATCGAAAGTGTAAAAATGCTTCAAGGCACCTTTGCGCTTGCGATTATTTTTGACGGAGAAAACGAAAATATTTATGCCACGAGAAACGTCAGTCCGATTGTTTGCAATCAAAACGAAAAGGGAGCCTATATCGCTTCGGACATTATAGCCATTGGGCAATACAGCAGGGATTATTTTGTTTTGCCTGAAATGACGGTTGCAAAAATATCTAAAAATAAAATTGAAATAAAGGACTTTTCAGGCAACGAAATTAAGCCCCAAATGCTGAAACTCGATTGGGATATAAACGAAAGCACCAAAGGCGGATATCCTTTTTATATGGAAAAGGAAATTTGCGAGCAGCCGAAGGTTTTAAAGAAAACAATTGAAAAAAGAATTGTTGATTTTCTGCCTGACTTCAGAGATGACGGAATTGACGACAGCTTATTTAAAAACTGCCGTGATATTTCTGTTATTGCGTGCGGAACGGCTATGCACGCAGGTCTTATCGGCAAGCACATTATTGAAAACACGTGTGAAATACCCGTCAATGTTTATATGGCAAGCGAATTTATCTATTCAAACCCTATTATAAACAAGGATACGCTTGTAATTTGCGTTTCGCAAAGCGGAGAAACAATTGACACCCTTGAAGCGCTAAAATATGCGCAGAAAAAAGGCGCAAAAAGTCTTGCGATAGTCAACGTAAAAGGCTCGTCAATTGCAAGGCAGAGCGACTTTGTTATTTACACCGAGGCAGGCCCTGAAATTGCGGTTGCGTCAACGAAAGCGTACACCACTCAGGTTGCGATTTTTTATCTTATCACGGCAAGGCTTGCTTACATCAGGAAAAATCTCAACTATGAGGGAGTTACTAAATTTATCGGTGAACTTCAAAAGCTTCCGAGTGCCGCAGAGGATATACTAAAGCGTAAAAATGAAATTCATCTGCTTGCAAAAAAGCTGTTGTCAAACGAGCATACCTTTATGATTGGCAGGGGGCTTGACTATCCGTCACTTCTTGAAGCATCGCTTAAATTAAAGGAAATTTCGTATATTCACAGTGAGGCTTTTGCATCGGGAGAGCTGAAACACGGCACAATTGCGCTTATCACAAGCGGCACGCCCGTTATTGCGCTTATGACTCAAAGATATTTAGCCACAAAGCAAATGTCAAACATTAAAGAAGTTCTTTCCCGCAAGGCGGAAGTAATTACCTTTATCAAAAAATCGCTTGTTAACAAAGATATCAAGTGTGATTTTGTACTTCCCGATTTAGACGACGATTTTATGGCAGTGCCGAGTGTGATTGCACTTCAACTTCTCGCCTATTACGTTTCAAGCGATAAAGGGCTTGACGTTGATAAACCGAGAAACCTTGCAAAAGTTGTCACGGTAGAGTAAAATCAAACTGTAAAACATTAAAAAACGAAAAGCTTTGCAAACGCACTATTATAATCAAAAATCAAGGAGAGATTATGCCATATTTATTTGCACATTTCAGAGAAAAACTCACACCCGACGGAGAGCAGATTTACTTTGCAGTCAGCAAAAACGGTTATGATTTCACCGCAGTAAACGGCTCAAAGCCTGTTATCACCTGCGACAAGGGAGAAATGGGTTGCCGTGATATTGACGTTATAAGACTAAAGGACAATTCGTTTGTTTTTATCGCAACCGACCTTTGCATAGTAAATCGAATGGACGAAAATCACAACGTAAATTGGGCTGATATATCGTCAAACGGAAGTAAATTTATTTCCCTTTGGAGAAGTGACGATTTAGTTCATTTTACCCCGCAAGAATTAAAATATTTCGGCAGGGACGATTTCGGCTGTATTTGGGCGCCTGAGATTTTTTATGACGAGGCGACAGACGATTATATTATCCATTTCAGCGCAACCGTCAAGGCGGACAATTTTCAAAAAATGGCAATTTATTACACCAAAACAAAGGATTTTGAAAGCTTCACCTATCCAAAATTATTTTTTGAAAAAGAGTGTAGTGTTTTTGATTCTCATTTGGTTAAAATTGACGACACGTATCACCTTTTTTATAAAACCTGTGCAAAGCCGCTGATGAATATGCACGAAACGTCAAAAGACCTTTTCACCACTTGGCATCACGATTTTGATTTTCAAAATTATATGGCAAACCTTTACCGTCCCGGCTCACACGAGGCAGCAACTACATATATCCTCCCCGACGGAAAATGGTGCTTAATGCTTGACTTTTTTGGCTGTGAAAAGGAAAAAATGGGTTATGTTCCCTTTATAAGCGAAAAAGCAGGCGACGCCCATTTTCATCAGGTAAATCAGCTTTTTTCATTCCCCTACGGCTTCAAGCACGGCAAAGTAATTGAAATCAGCGATGAGGAATATAAAAAAATATTGAGTTTTTTCAATAATAAGGATGGAGATGCGAGCTTGCGAGCAGACTGAGGGATTAAAATATGAAATATAATCATAACAAAAATCTTGTTTCAAATGCGAAAGAATTACGCAAAAATATGACTAAAGAGGAACGGCATTTATGGTATGACTATTTACGAAATAAAGACATTAGATTTGTTCGTCAAAAAATCATAGGTAATTATATTGTCGATTTCTATTGTGCAAAAGCAAGCTTAGTAATTGAGTTAGACGGTTCACAACATTATGAGGACAGGGGCATTGAGTATGATACCCAAAGAACAAAATACCTTGAACAATGTGGACTTACCGTAGTCAGAATACCAAACAATGAAATTAATTCTAACTTTAACGGAGTCTGCGATTATTTGGATGATCTGATTTTAAAATCCCTCAGTCAGCTTCGCTGACAGCTCCCTTTACAAGGGAGCCTCTTTTTTTGCCTCCCTTGTAAAGGGAGGGGGACCACGCTTGCGTGGTGGAGGGATTACAAAAAAACAAAAAGCGTACTTGATTCAGGAAAATGCTTTACACGCAATGATATAAAGAATATTAATTCAGTCACCAAAATGGTGGCTGTTTTTTTATTTAGTGACAAAATTCGACAAAATATGATAGACTATATATAGTATAATGCAATCAAAGGAGGTAATAATTATGAATTACAAAAAAATCTTAAAACAAATAGCGCAGGAAAATAACGTATCAACCGAATACGTTGAAAACGAAATGAAAAAAGCAATTTCAGGGGCAGGATATGATATTCCTGTAAAACTGTTTGTAGAGCTTTGCGCAATTTCAGTTAAAAAGACTATAAATAGTAAATAGTATAATATATAGTCTAATCATTCTTAATAAAATTGGTAATATAATTTTGTTAGGAGTGATGGCTTTGGACATTGCACAGGCAACTAAGGAAAGAATTGAAGAATTGTGCGAGAAAAAGAAAATAAATTTTTGCCGACTTGCAACAATATCGGGTATTCCGTACACTACAATTAAATCGATTATTTACGGCCAAAGCAAAAATCCGGGAATAACAACAATCAAAAAAATTTGTGACGGCCTTGAAATAAGCGTTACGGATTTTTTTGACACAGAAACATTTAAAAATTTAGAACAGGAAATTAAATAAATTATATAACGGTCGACCGATGGTCGCCCCTACGTCGTTGAAAGAAAATGTCGTAGGGGCGATTATTAATCGCCCGCAATAACAAAAAAGCGATGGAAATTCAAATTTCCAACGCTTTTTTTATTTTATCTTTTCATTTATCAATGCCATAAGTTCCCTTACAAGAAAGGTCGGCAAATAAAGCGGTTCGGTTTTGGAGCTGATTGAGGCAAAGCTCAAGCCGTTTTCGTCAATAATTTTCTTTGAAAAGCGGATATTTTCATCGGTCGAGGTGGAAAGTTCCTCGCAAAAAAGCCTGCTTTGCGCAATTCCCCTGTCCGTCAAAAGCTTTTTAAGGCAAGCGGCTTCGCTGATATTTTCATCATTACCCTGACCGCCGCTTAAAATTGCAACACAATCAGGATTTTTAAGCAGATAAAAATATGCGGCATCTGCCCTTTTTTGAAGTGCAAGGCTTGGAACATCGCCCTTTACCCTACATCCCAAAACTATTAACGTTTTTTGGTTTGTTGCAGTATTTTTGCCGAATTTCATAACGTAAGCGCAGGCAAAAATCAAAATAAGCGAAACAACGAACAGCGCAAAAACGGTATATCTTTGGGCGGTAAAACTCATTTTATTATAAAACAAGCCCTCTGCGCCGAAGCACAGCCCCAAAAGCACACCTGCCGCCATACCTAAATTATGAACGCCCGTGGATATAGGAAATATGAAAATTATTAAAAGCAAAACCGCAATAATTAAAGATATAATTTGCATTATTTCTTAGGAACAATTCTGTCCTTGCCGCCCATATACATACGAAGTGCCTCTGGAATAAGAACGCTGCCGTCAGCTTGAAGATTATTTTCAAGAAAAGCGATAAGCATTCTCGGAGGAGCAACTACCGTATTATTAAGCGTATGAGCAAGGTAATTTCCGTTTTCACCCTTTATTCTGATTTTAAGTCTGCGAGCCTGTGCATCGGTAAGATTTGAGCAAGAGCCTACCTCAAAATATTTCTTCTGTCTTGGTGACCAAGCCTCAACGTCAACACTCTTAACCTTAAGGTCTGCAAGGTCGCCTGAGCAACATTCAAGAGTACGAACAGGAATATCAAGGCTTCTGAAAAGGTCAACCGTATTCTTCCAAAGCTTATCAAACCACATTTTTGACTCCTCAGGCTTACAAACAACAACCATTTCCTGCTTTTCAAACTGATGAATTCTGTAAACACCACGTTCTTCGATACCGTGCGCACCCTTTTCCTTACGGAAACAAGGAGAATAAGAAGTAAGAGTAAGCGGAAGCTTTTCTTCAGGAGTGATTGTATCAATAAACTTACCGATCATTGAATGTTCGCTTGTTCCGATAAGATAAAGGTCCTCACCCTCTATTTTATACATCATTGCGTCCATTTCTTCAAAGCTCATAACTCCTGTTACTACGTTTGAACGAATCATAAACGGAGGCACAACATAAGTAAATCCCCTGTCAATCATAAAATCTCTTGCATAGCTGATAACTGCAGAATGAAGTCTTGCGATATCGCCCATAAGATAATAAAAACCGTTGCCTGCAACTCTGCCTGCGGCTTCAAGGTCGATGCCGTCAAAGCTTTCCATAATATCTGTATGATAAGGGATTTCATAATCGGGAACAACCGGCTCACCGAAGCGCTCAACCTCAACGTTTTCGCTGTCGTCCTTACCGATTGGAACGCTGTCCTCGATAATATTAGGAATAGACATCATAATTGAGGTAACCTTTTCGTTAAGTTCCTTTTCCTTAGCACCAAGCTCTTCAAGTTCCTGTGCCTGAGCCGTAACCTTTTCACGAATTGCCATAGCCTCGTCTTTTTTGCCCTGAGCCATAAGTGCGCCGATTTCCTTAGAAAGCTTGTTTCTGTTTGCACGAAGCTCATCAGCCTTAGCCATTGACGCTCTACGCTGCTCATCAAGTTCAATTACCTCGTCAACAAGCGGTAATTTCTTATCCTGAAACTTCTTTTTGATATTTTCCTTTACAACGTCAGGATTTTCTCTTAAAAATTTAATGTCAATCATTTTTTATTCTCCTAATTTATTTGCAATTTCTTTTAAATCATCGGCGGAGTAAAACTCTATTTCAAGAGTTCCCTTTCCTCTGCCGTTATATACCTTAACCTTTCTGCCGAGAACTTCCGTAAGCGTAAGCTCAACCTCATCATAAAAGCTGTCACGTCTTTTGCTCTTTCTTTTTGCAGACGGTGAGGTTTTTTCACTCGTTTTTGCTAAACGTTCTACATCACGAACAGTAAGATTATTTTTAACGATATTTTGAGCAACCTCATAAATCATTGCCTCGTTATCAAAAGACAGAAGCGCCCTTGCGTGACCTGCGCTAATTTCGCCGTTTTTAGTCATATCTCGCACTTCCTGCGGCAATTTAAGAAGTCGCAAAGCGTTTGCTATAGCCGGACGTGATTTGCCTACCGAGGTTGCAACCTCTTCTTGTGTGAAACCGCAACGGTCAATAAGAGCCTGCAAACCCTCCGCCTCTTCAATCGGATTGAGGTCCTCACGCTGCAAATTCTCAATTATTGCGATTTCCATTGTTTCAACGTCAGAAAGTTCCTTCACAACAACAGGAACTTCTTTAAGCCCTGCCATTCGTGACGCTCTCCAACGTCTTTCGCCGGCAACAAGCTGATATCCGCCTGTCACAAGCGGTCTGACAAGAAGCGGTTGAAGCACACCGTGCTGAGTAATACTGTCGGCAAGCTCCTGCAAAGCGCCCTCGTCAAAAGTCTTTCTCGGCTGCTCTTTATTAGGCATAATCTCGTTGAGCGGCAACGTGTTTGTTGCTACCATTTCGTCAACCGAGTTTTCAAGCATAAGGGCACTTAACCCTTTACCGAGACCTGATTGCTTTTTAGCCATTATTCTCCTCCTATTTAGAGTTTATGTTAAATCCCTCACATAAATTTACAAATTCAACATATTGTTACATATTTACTGTTTTTTCAAAAATTCATCTGCAAATTTTTTATATGCAAAAGCGGGTTTAGAGTATTTTTCATAATAAAAGATAGGTTTGCCAAAACTCGGTGCTTCGGCAAGCTTAACACTTCGTGGAATAGTTGTTTTATACGCTTTATTAGGAAAATACTGATTAACTTCATCAATAACCTGCGAATTAAGCTTAAGACGTGTATCATACATTGTATAAAGCACACCTTCAAGCTCCAAATGCTCGTTGTAATGTTGTTTAACTGTTCTGACTGTTCCCAAAAGCTGACTCAATCCCTCTAACGCATAATATTCGCATTGCAACGGCACAATAAGTGTATCAGAAGCAGTCAAAGCATTAAGCGAAAGAAGCCCTAAGCTTGGCGGACAATCAATAATAATATAATCATATTCCATTACGAGCGGAGCAAGTGCTTTTTTAAGCGCTTTAAATCTGTTTTCTTCCTCTGCAAGCTCAAGTTCTGCACCTGCAAGGTTCATATTGGCAGGGAGGACTGAAAGATTTTTAAATTCCGTCTTAATAACTATGTCTTTAGCAGCTTCGTCATTAATAAGGATATCATACGTAGATTTTTCTATTTCTGTTTTATCTATGCCGACACCGCTTGTTGTGTTACCCTGAGGGTCAAGGTCAACAAGAAGTGTTTTCTTTCCTTTTAAACCGAGGGCGGCAGCAAAGTTTACGCAAGTGGTAGTTTTTCCTACTCCGCCTTTTTGGTTAAATATAGATACGGTTTTTCCCATACGTTCACCTCCGTATTGAAGATTATACTACAAGAGAGGGGAGTAGGCAAGAGGTTTCACGTGAAACATTACAATTATTTTTCAACTTTTGTGTCTGTCAAAGTAAGGGTATACAATATATAGACGTTTCACGTGAAACAATGATTTTTTATGTTAAACAAACGAAAATCGAACTAAATTAAATCATTAGAATAAGAATTTCACATTATACAAATATATAAACATAATAT
>PPYE01662212.1_pt1 | contig 18305 bp, 23 predicted proteins | sample 1559881 | NCBI WGS metagenome assembly PPYE01 (sample SAMN08240022, study PRJNA423297) | Human gut metagenome, whole genome shotgun sequencing project. | reverse complement strand
TACAGCTATTGTATCACGGGCATCTCTAAGCCTGCTGATATCTGAATTATTAACTTTCAAACTTATTATACGAGGAGGTAAGCAATGTCAAGGGAATTTATTGTCTATAACTGCAAGGACATTCTAATCAGCTTTGGACCATACAGTCTGACCGGACTTGCGGACGATGCCTTTCTGACGATTGAGGACATGGCGGAGGAAGTTTCTCCAACAGCCGGTTGTGATGGAGCGCTTACAACCTCCATTGACCCGAACGCATGCTCTAAGGTGACAATCACAAACCTCTACGGCGTCAAGGCAAACCGCATTCTGACCCGCCTTGCAGCAGGACTGAGGCAGGGAGAACTGATTACCCATCCGCTGCTTATTAAAAAGAGAACCGGCGAAGTGCTGCTTTCGGCAGAAACTGCATGGGTAGCCAAGGTGCCAAACAGCGATTTTGGCAAGAAAGCAGGCAACCGTCAGTGGGTAATCTACACTGCGGAATCGGAAAGGGATGATGTATAATGCAGGCAAATTACAGCCGCCGCGTAGAAGGAAAAGAGGTAAGCGTTGGAGGGGAGCTCTTTGTGATCTATCCCTTTGGCGCTTTTACAGCGGCAAATCTTTCGGGAGAATTGGGCTCGATGCTCGGTCCGGTGATTGGAGCGATTGCTCCGCTGGTTGCGGATAAAAAGATTAGTCTGGACGATGATGTTGCAACAGCGGCACCACAGTTGTCGATAGCCTTTTCCTCTCTGAGTGGAGACAAGCTGGAAAGACTGATGAAAAAGCTGCTTTGTTCAAAAAACATTGTGACAAAGACAGATGGTGAGTGGTTGACAGAGGAAATGGCTGACGAGATTTTCTGCGGCAAGGTGGACGAAATGTTCCAGCTTGCTTTTTTTGTGCTCAGGGAGAACTTCGGCGGTTTTTTCGAGAAAGCCGGCAGCCTCTTTGGAAAGCTTACTCAGGAGCCGGCGCAGGAGGCGTTGACCCAGAGCGCTACGGCCATTTAGATACTTCCCAGTTTGGGGAACTGGAGCTTCGGCTGTTTACCCTCATCAAAGCAGGCATCGCTTCCAAATGGGAGCTGGAAAGCTGCTACTCGCTGGATGAAGCACTCAAGCTGTATGCGTTGTATATCCGTGATTTGGACATCCAGCGCATACAGGTCGAGGAAATGAAAGGATAAGGGGGTGAGAATTTGACCATTCGGGATATCGCAATCGCCATCGGCTTTGATGTGGATGATGCTGCACTCAAAAAGGTTTTTGAGCGGTTAAACGATCTGAAGGACAAGACCGTAAAGGTGCAGGCACAAAATCCTGCCGATGATACTTCTGCTCGCCAGGCTGCTGAGGAACAGGTATCGACTGTTTTACAGGAACAAAGCCAGACTACACAGGAAATCTTGCAAAATGAACGTGAGATAAATGATAGTGTGAAAGAACAGGCTGAAAAACAGAAAGAAATCAGTCAATCAGAGCAGAAGATCAATCAGCAAACACAACAGACGGTTCGAAGCAAGATTTCTTTGCGGGATGTCCTGCAAAGGATTTTTCATCTAAACAAACAGAACACCACAGAAACGGATAAAGAGACTAAAAAGAAAAATGTTCTTTTATCCGTTGCTGGAAAGGTGTTGGAAAAGGTTCGAGCAATTGGAAAGGCAATCAAAGGACAGAGCGAGGAAACCGAGCATGTGACCAGTGCTTATCAGGAAATGCTGGGGAAGATAAAATCGTTGGTCGCCACGCTCGGTATCGGCTTTTCTCTGGTCCAGTTAAAACAGATTTCTGAGGAGTTTGGCAGTATCAATAACCAGATTCGCAGTGCAACCGAGGGAATGGGAGAGCAGTCCGAAATCCAGCAGAAAATTTTGCAGGCTGCTAACAACAGCCGAACCGCATACGGAGATACAGCAAAATTTGTCGGCAATCTGGTGCAGTCAAATAAGGAACTGTTTGGAAGTGTCGATGAAGCAGCACAATATGCGGAGCTAACCAATAAGCTGTTCCGATCTGCTGGAAAAACGAGTGAACAGGTTGCCGAGATGCAGGAAGCCCTCAATCAGTCCTTTGCCCGCGGTGTAGTAGATACCGAGACGATCAGCCGTCTGTTGGAAGAATCGCCGGAGGCAGTTAAGCTTCTGGAAAAAGAGGTGGGAGCCTCCAAAGAGAAGTTTGAGGAGATGGCAAGCAGCGGGGAATTGACCGTTGCCGACCTCAAAAACGCTTTTATCAACGGTGCGGACGAGATCAACCGGTCGTTTGCACAGGTGGATATGACCATCTCGGACGCACTGCTCAACATTCGAAACCAGTGGGGATTGTGGATTGCAAAGATCGACAAGCAGTATGGCTTAACCAAAAAGCTATCTGAATTTCTGGTATCCCTGTTTTCCAAGCTGATGAAGTGGCTCGACAAGGCAGTTGCCTTTGTGGATAAACTGGCCGATAAGGTCGGCGGCATGGAAAACCTGCTCAAGCTGATTGCAATGGCAGCAGGTTCAATCTGGATTGCACTCAATGCCAGCAAAATCCTTACTTTCTTTAAAAGTTTGAGTGGACTTCTTTCGATTGCTAACCTCAAAACCCTTGCGCTGGTAGCGGTGATTCTGCTGATTGCTCTGGCGATTGATGATCTGATTCACTTTTTAAATGGGGATGCCAGTGTCATCGGTGAGTTCTTCGAGCAGATGGGAATTGATGCTGATGATGCACGTGAGACGATTAGCAGTGTCATTTCTTTCCTTGGAACATTAATCACAATAATTGTTGATTTGATCGGTAAAGGCTTAAAAGGATTGGGAGATTTCTTTATTTGGTCTACTGAGAAGGTACAGCAAGCTGGAGAAAAAGTCGGGAAAACGATTCGAAGTATAATGGACTGGTTTGGCAGCTTGAAGGAAAAAGCACTGGATTTGATTGATACGATTGCCAATTCTCCGCTGGGAAAACTGATTGGAGGAGCAATCAATATTGGTGGTAACATTCTAGGAGGAATTGGAGATGGTATCAGTTCCGCAATAGACTGGTTGACTGGAAATCCAGATGAGCTACAGCCCTCTACAGTAGCTGCTTCTTCCAGAGGTGGAAGCCATACCAATAATGTTAAACAGGACATCAATATCCAAAATACATTCTATGGCTCCGACCGAGAAATGCAGCAAAAAGGAGCTGAAATGATGGGAAAAGCAGCCGATAACAGCTTTGACGAAGCAGCAAGAGGTCTGGCAACAGGTTATTAAGGAGGGAATAGCATGAAGCCGCAACCAGTCAATATTGGTGGTATCGAGTGTGACGCTTTGATTCACCATGAGCTTCAGCTGGAAAACCAGATTCCGGATTATCCTGTTGAAGAAGGATTTTCGGTTCAGGATACCATCATCCAGAATCCCAAAACACTTACCCTTACTGTGGTGGTCACCAATACTCCCATCACCTTTCGGGAACATGCTTCCCCAAACCGGGTACAGGAGATAGCAGAGCGCTTTCAGGAACTTTACAAGAGCCGTCAGCTAATTACGGTCACCAGTTCCAAGGGTGTTTTCCAGAACATGGGTATCACGAGCATTTCTCTTCCGTATGATGTTTCGACCAAAACATCACTGGAAATTCCGATCACACTCAAAGAGGTCTTAACGACAACTGCTAAAACAGTTGCTATTCCGTCCGAGTATGGACGGGGAGGAGATACCGGAACGACAGCGGGGACAGCCAGCACCAGTCCTTATGGAAATTCATCTGGTACGGCAACAAACACCATTGGAAGCAATGTATCGAATAGTAATAATACCGATGATGATGCTTCCATTCTTCACAAGGCGGCAGAAGGATTATTTGGAGAAGATTTCTGGGATCGATATCAGGAAGGGGAATGATTCATGATTACAGTAATCGAAGTGCCAGACTATAACGACAGCTTTTCCCGCGTTGTTTTGTCCGGCAAAGAATATCTCATCCGTTTTAGCTATAACTTCGAGGGAGATTACTGGACATTCGGTATCTATGACCACAATCGAACCCCGTATGTACAGGGAATCAAAATCGTTCCCAACTCTCCACTCAATTTCTTTTATCTCTGCCATGGCTTGCCAGAAGGTTTATTCGGTGCTTTATCGACTAAACAGACAATTGGCAGAAAAGACTTTCAGGAAAAAAACGCTCAATTTATCTTTTTCCCGAAAGAGGATGTTCTGAAACTAAGGAGGGATCTGTTTGGCTAACTGGCTTCGAGCTTATCAGTTTTCTGCCGGACAGGCGGGAGCTTCCGGTTTTGCAATCAGTGAACTGCACATCCAGTTTTCAGTGGAAAAAGCCGATGTATCAAGTCCTAACACAGCAAAAATTGCCCTTTGGAACCTTTCTCCAGAGCATAAGGCGGCGCTGGAACAAAAGGACTGCGTCGTTACTTTGAACGCTGGATATAAAAATAACACTCCCATGGTACTTACCGGAACCGTTACAAATGTTGTCACAGAGGACGATGGTGCTGACCAGAAAACAACCATCGACGTGCTGGACGGGCGCAAGGAACTTCGGGACAGTTATGTGAGCTTTGGTTATCTTCAGCCGACCGATTCCAAGCTGATTTTGCAGGATGCCGCCGGACAAATGGGGTTGCCTATTACATTTTCACAGGGAGCAACCTTTAAACGATTGGAAAGTTACAGCTATGTTGGGCTTGCAAAGAATGTGTTGGACAAAGTTTGTGCATCCAACGGTCTTGTTTGGAGTATCCAAAACGGTATTATTCAGGTCACAAAGGCAAATGAACCGATTTCCACCATTGCACACCTCATCAGCTCCAAAACGGGACTGATTGGCAGTCCGAAGAAGCTCACTCAATCCGAGAAAAATTCCGGCAACGCTGAGGAAAACAGCTCCAAAAATAAGGCGCAGGCCGGCTGGGAGATTCGTTATTTTCTCAATGCTGCTATCGGGGTAAATGATCTTGTTCAGCTGGAAAGCAAGGTAGTAAACGGGATCTTCCGGGTGGAGTCGGTCAAACTTGAGGGTGATAACATGGCTGGAGACTGGTTATGTACCGCACAGGTAGTGGAGGCAGCATCATGATACAAAAATTTATTCAGCAGGTTAAAAATTCGGTTCAGGAATCGATGGATGGGATTCATACCTGCATTCCTGGCGAGATTGTTTCTTTTGATGCTGCAAAATGTACGGCGGTTGTAAAACCTATCGGTAAATTTAAACGTCCAAATGGAAATTCCAGTGATGGCGCTTCCGGAGGAAAGGTGGATTACCCACAGATTGCACAGGTACCAGTACATTTTCAGCAAAGCAGCTCTCAGGAAAGCTGTATCTGTTTTCCGGTAAAGCCGGGTGATGGATGTTTGCTGCTTTTTTCCGAACAGGCTCTGGATGCATGGCGCAGCGAAGGTGAGGATTTTCCTGATCTCAAGCATGATCTGACCAACGCCATTGCCATCATGGGTGTATGCCGGCAGCCGAACACAATCATGCAGGAAGCACAGGACAAAGATGCCGTCATCATCCGGCAGAAGGATTCCCGCGCGATGTTCTCCAATGAGGAGGTGTTCATCAAGCGAAATGATGAACAGCTTCTGCAGATGAAAGGCAGCGAGATCCTGCTAAAAAATGGGGGAACAACCCTGAAGCTGACACCAGATGGGGCGGAGCTTGTCGGAAACCTTAAGGTCAGCGGACAGATCACCGCTCAGGGCGATGTAATTGGCGCCGGTATCAGCCTGCAGAGCCACACGCACAGCGGCGTGGAAGCAGGTTCAGGCAACACCGGTACCCCGCAGTAAAGGAGGAAAGCATGAAAGACCTGTTGCTGGATAAAGACGGCGACCTATATCTGACCCCGAATGGGGATGTAAGCCTGACGGACAGTGTCCGACAGGCTATTTTAATCCGCCTGCGCTGGTTTTTGGGGGAATGGAAATTTAACACCTCTTTTGGTTTACCCTATTTCAGCCAGATTTTTATAAAAAACCCAAACACTGTGGTGATAGAGCAGCTGTTTCGACAGCAGATTTTAAGTGTTGCCGAGGTAATCAAGATTGAAAGTTTAAGTGTACAAATTAACAGACGTCTGCGAATTTGCACCGTAGAGTTTAAAGCACAAACCACTCAAGGTGCCATCGAGGAGGAGGTGATGATCGATGAGCTCTAAGTATGGAGTTACCCTGACCGGTTTTGTTCCCAAAAGGATGGACGAAATTTATCTTTCTCTGCAAGGGAAAGTGTCGGATGCGCTGGGAGTTAACGTTATGGAAAACCCACAATCCTTTCTGAATGTGCTGTTGACCCTGATTTCGGATGAAATAGCGCAAAGTTGGGAATGTGACCAACAGACATATCATGCCCTGTACCCTTCCAGTGCTCAGGGGGTAAGTCTTGATAATGCCGTTCAGTTTGCAGGACTAAGGCGCATCGCTGACCAGAAAACCTTCTACAACATTTTGTGTACCGGCGATGATGGATCTGTTATCCCTGCGGGAACAACCATTTCTTCCATCACCCAGCCGCCGATGCTGTTTTTATGTTCAGCAGACAGGGAAATCAGCCGACAGTCCTGCAACAAGGCAAAGATAAAGATTATCTCATTAGAGGAAAACGACGTCTACACCATTGGCCTAAATGGCGATTTATACACTGTCAGCAGCGGGGAGGAGCCAGACGAACAGGTCATCCTGCAGGCGTTGGCTGACAAAATACCAAAAGAGGAATACACCTCGACAGTGCAGGAAGGAATACTTCTTATAGAAGATAAAAATGTACAAAAGAGCAACACCCTGCTGCTGAGTGAAAACATGACGACCGAAAGCGTTTCGACCCTCATTAACTTTGAATCACAGGATTTTGGCAAGTATCAGCTTCCGAATGATTCTATTACGAAGATTGTCACCAACCGTACCGGATTTTTGTCCTGTACAAACCTCATTGAGCCAGTGCTGGGCCGTATGCAGGAAACCGATGTGGAGTTGCGCCAGTCATACATTAAGCGCATTTCTGCACACGCTGCCCGCATGACCAACTCGATTGAATCGGCCATCCTCGACAGCGTGCAGGGTGTTACCGCGGTCAAGTGCTATGAGAATAAAACCAACCTCACCGACGAATATGGCCGCCCGCCGCACAGTATTGAGGTGGTTGTTTCCGGTGGGTCTGATATGGAGATTGCACAGGCGATTCTGGAACAGAAAGCCGGAGGCATCCAGACCTACGGTTCAACCAAGGTGGAAGTGCCAAGCGATGACAGCCAGCCAGTGGAAGTTTGCTTCAATCGTCCGCAGCTGGTTTACGCATGGCTGAAAATCACGCTGACACCGAACAAAAAGGAAGCGCTGCCGCCAAACTATGCTGACCTTGTGAAAACAAGCATTGTAAATCAGTGTGAGGAAATCCTCCCAGGCAGAACTTTGTTTATTCAGGAACTGTTAGGGGATGTGTACCGGGATGTGACCGGCATTGGCTATATTGATGTCAAAACCTTTTCGACCACCGACAACGGCAAAACACCGGAGCCGGAGGAATATGGCGAAAATAAAAATATCGCGGCTGATGTACGACAGAAGATTTTGGTGGAGGAAAAACGGATTGAGGTGGAACTTGCATGAGAGATTTAATCAGGAAGATTCCCTTTCAGTTTCGAGCAAAACCTAAAATAGAAGCAATTCTTAAAGCAATTGAGGAAGAACTGAATGAACTGGATGAGGCAAGAAGTCAGTTGGAAACCCTGTTGTACATAGAAACGGCAGAAGGTATCAATCTGGACCGGATTGGGGAGATCGTTGTTCTTTCCCGCGCGGATGCAGGGCTGCTCGCCGCACAGGCAGGAAATTTGGATTTTGATGTGATCGACGATGCACGATACCGAAAATACCTTAAATACAAGATCCTTGCCAACACCTCCAACGCGACCTACAAGGATATCATCACTGCAGTCAAAATGATATGGGGTGTGGATAAGGTAAGTTACAACGAAAATCTGGACGGTCCAGCAAGTCTTACTGTTTCGTTCCCTTATCACTACACCGACGAGGATATCTTTATCCTGCCGCCTTTGACTGCAGCAGGTGTCGGCATCAATGTCAGGGCAGAGACCACCATCCGCTCGGAATGCACACCACTGCGGGCAACCGCCTTTTCAAGCGCTGTTTTGCAGGGAAGAATTGGGGAAAAGAGTGTAGTCGGAGCGGATTATCCTGTCGGCACGAAGCTGGTTCCCTTATCGGTTGCAAACATTGTTTATACAGTAGCAGAAAGGAATGAAGAAAGCACATGAATGAAGGAAATCTGACGGGCGCGCTTCTTCCACGGAACAGCGGTTCGATTTTGCCGCAAAGCAGTGGCGTGATCGTCAAGGAGGACAACACCGATTATTTTTCAGTCATCACCAATGTGGGAAATGAACTGATTGCAGCAGCACTTGCCTCTAAAACACCGCTTAAGCTGACGCAGATGGCTGTTGGAGATGGAGACGGCGGATATGTTCATCCGGACAGGGAGATCACCCAGCTTCGTCGGGAAGTGTGGCGCGGGGAATGTTCGGTTACGCAGGACCCTTCCAATCCCAACATGATTTCGGTAAGAACCAATATCCCGGTCGATGTTGGTGGCTGGGAGGTCAGGGAGATCGGCATATTTGATGAGGAAAATCGCCTGATTGTCTTTGCTTCTGCTCCTGGATGGAGAAAGCTTGCCATTATAAACGGGACCTCCAACCCAATGGAACTGAACATCCTGATTACTGTTACTGACGCCAGTGCCATCGAACTGAACATTTCATCAGACGGCGTTTCTGCAACCTTAAAAGATCTGGAAAACCACAACAATTCAGAAGCTAGCCACAATGGGCACTTCACCGACCCAAACCTGCACTTTACTGAAGAACGCCTGACCCGCCTGCGGATGGGAACAAACTATGAGTTAAACTGTGCGAAGATCGGCGGAGTGTTTAGCCTTACCGGTTTGCCAGAAGAAATATCCGGAAGGGTTCTCTGCTTTTTTCAGGTGCCACAAGCGTATGAAAAGAACGACACCTGGACGTTAAACAGTGTAGCCTATACTGCAAAGACCGCGGACGGCAAGGGATTACGACCGAGCAGCTTTGTAAAGGACGCTGTCCTGACTGCGGTGGTGGATACACAGGCAAAAGAATTGCACTTTAGCTCACTGGGAACAGGAGGCGGCGGAACGGTGGTCAGCAAAACTCCACCGGATGATACCGACGTTAACTGGTTTAACCCGGACAACCGCCTGTTAAGTGTCAATGTGTCGGGAGAGTGGCTCACAATCGCAGGCGTGTATGGTGGCTAAAGGCGATGGATTGAATTTGCACTAAAAATTAGTTATGCGTTCCATCGCCTAGAATATCAATGTGGCGGTGGATTAGAAATTAGTTCCATTATCCCGAAATTGGCAACAAAAGCTGCCAATCTTTGAAAAATGAGAAAATAAGGAGGGAGATTAAATGCAGGAACATCCGTATCTTACCAGAGATGATTTTCCGAGTTATAACGATGAGTTTGCAAAGCTCTATCAGCAGCTTCATCCGGACAAGGTGCCGGAAAACGAGGATACCTTCTGTAAAAGTGCTACCTTCTGCGTGACAGAATCCTGCAATCTGGCTTGTACATACTGCTATGAATGCCACAAATCCAACCGCCGGATGAGCTGGGAAACTGCAAAGAAGATTGTGGACAGCCTGTTTAAAGGGAAATTTGTGGATAATACCGCGCCAGCCATCATTCTGGACTTCATCGGTGGAGAGCCGCTTTTAGAGATTGAGCTCATCGACAAGACAGTCGAGTACTTTAAGCGAAAAGCGTTCCAGCTTAAGCACCCATGGGGCTATTATTACATGATTTCGATTTCCACAAATGGTGTCTTGTTTGACACCCCAAAGGTGCAGGAATTCATCCGCAAAAACTATGAGCACCTCTCCATCGGCATCAGTATTGATGGAGACAAGGCGCTGCACGACAGCTGCCGCGTTTTTCATGACGGTTCCGGCAGCTATGATGTGGTGTCAAAAGCTGCAAAGCATCTGCTGAGAATTTATCCGAAGGCAGGCACCAAAGTGACACTGGCTCCTGAGAACCTGCCGCATCTGGTAGGAGCGATTCAACATCTGTATCGTTTGGGCTATCACAACATCCCAGCCAACTGTGTGTTTGAGGATGTGTGGAAAGAGGAACACCCGCAGCTCTTCTACGATAAACTCATTGAGCTGGCCAACTGGATCATCGACAATGAAATCCACAAAGATCTGTACATCAGCCTGTTTGAGGAACGCTTTGTACGGATTCCGTCTCCGGAAGAATATGAGCGTCAGAAAACGACCGCTTATTGTGGAGGAAACGGCAGGATGGTTGCTTTTGACCCTTCCGGAAAGGTATATCCATGCTTGCGGTATATGAAGCACAGTCTGAGCAATCAGCCGGAACGTCCGATTGGAGAGCTTACACAGGGACTTTATCAGGATAAGGCAACCGTCAAATGGTACAAAGATCTCTGCGATGTTACGACCTGGTCGAGCGCCGACCAGGAATGCCGCAGCTGTCCGCTTTTACCTCTGTGTCCAACGTGTATTGCATGGCAGTACGATGCAACAGGAACCCCAAACTGCAAAACCAAACATCACTGCGGAATGCTCAAAGCACAGGTTGCGGCCAATTACTACTATTGGACAAAGCTTTATCAGAAGTTAGGACTAAAAAAACAGGCTGAAAGACTTCTCCCTCAAAAGGATGTCATATAAAAAGAAAGGAGTGTGGACGAATGAGTACAGTACAGGCAAGGTCGGATGGCTGCCTTTGTACCAGCTGCGTCGGTGGTTGCTCCAGCTGTTCGGGAGGATGTTCCGGAGATTGTGATGGAGAGTGTTCTGGCAGCTGCTATGGATGTTCGGGGAACTGTTCCGGAAATTGCAGGGGCTGTTCCGGATGTTCCGGAAGCTGTTCTGGTTCTTGCAGCGGTTGTTCCGGTTCCTGTCAGGGAACCTGCCAAAACAGCTGTTCAGCAAGCTGCACCAGCACTTGTACCGGTACCTGTACAAGCTGTACCGGAACCTGTTCGGGCGGCTGTCAGACAAACTGTCAGGGACAGTGCGACAACGCCTGCACCGCCGACAGTGAAGCTGAGATCATCGCTCACCTTGGGGACAACATCGCCATCGGACACATTGTCATGGCCATGGATTATACCGAACTTAAAAACGCGATGGATAACGAGTATCGCCGCAGAGGAAAAGAGATCCCGAGCGGATTCATAAAACAGCCAATCCCGGGAGAACCGGTATCTTTGGAAATCACGCAGAAGGTTTTAACAGACGTTTACGAATTTGACAAACTTCCGGAACACGACTGGAGAGAAACCTTCGGACTGTGGGATATGGCATCAGCTCCAAAATGGAATCCGGTGATCGTTCATATCAAAAGTTTGATGACGGATATTGCCACCAGCTGATTGGAGGATGACGTTAAGATGAAACTGAATTTTCTACGGAGGTTATTTCATATGAAAAAGACAGATGTTGATTTTATGCTGACTTTGGCAAATCTAATGAGTAAGCTGGAACAGGGAGAATCGTGTGCAGAACAGCTTCAGGAAATTGCAAAGATGAGCGATGAAAACAAAGACAGTATCACCCATCAGCTCATGGATCGCATTGCATCCAGAGAAGAACTGATGTACGTAGACGCCGTTTTGGCAATCGGCTATCTCGATGCGGATTATGTACAGGATTTTGCGCAGGCAATGAGCGCAAAACAGACCGACGTCTCCCAAAAACAGGAACTTGTCCGCAGAGTACTTTCTCGAACCATCCCATACGGTAAAACCATGATGGAGGATGTGTTCTGGAAAAACCTGACGATGGCTGCTATTAATATGAAAGACAATGAACTGCTGGCACAGTTTATCCGAAAGGTAGAACAGCTGCGGGACAGCGCGGAGGAATAGTGTATGGGAACACAGATGGAAAAAAGTGTCATGGAAATCCGAAAAGAGATCCTTTCGCTGCCATTAAACAGCATTGCCTATCTTGAGGTAAAAGAAGAGGACGGGGCAGAAATGGAGTTAAACCGCATCAAGCTTTCTGCTCTGGACAGCCTGTTTCGTTCGTATATCCGCGAGTTTGGCAAACCGGATGACAGCAACACCGCGTGGCAGGAGATTGTGGAGGAATATACCAAAACCTATGCGGATTATATTGCAAAGATCTATTACCAGATTGCTGAAAAGCTGGGAGGAGATATGATTATACCGCTTCAGGCTCCATGCTGGCAGCTTGGATATGACAGTATCAAAAAGGCAATCTATCTTTACAAAACCTGTCCAAAAGCAGCATAAAGCAAAGGGGGAATACCCATGCGCAAAATTTATTCAAAGGCTGGCTGGCTTCATTATCCGGAATTAGAGTTTTACTATACACAGGGCGAAGAAAATGTGGAGCCGGTGCAGTTTGTCCTTCCCAAAAACAGAGAGGAAGTTGATTTGACGGCTCTGTCCTATCAAATCAAAGTGGTATCGGAGGACTATGGGAGCGAAGCTGCATGGATTTTGCCAAAGAAAATGACCGATGAGCACATCCTGCTCGATTGGGAGATTACAAGGGAATTTACCGCAATGCCCGGACGTGCATTCCTTACCCTTACTGGCACCGACAGCAAAAATAACGTGGTGGCAAAGTGGACCGGACATCCTGTACAGATTCGTAAGGACCCAAAAGGTACTCAGCCAGTTCCACCTCCGGATAAACTGGAACAGTTTGAAAATCAGGTTAACCAGGCAGTCGAAAAAATCACCGGTGCTTTGGAAAAAGCAGATGCTTCTTTAGACGGAATGGTTCCTGTTCTTGAGGATGCGACCAAAACAGCAAATGCCTTGATTGAGCAGTCAAAGAAGCTGGAACAGACGGTCAATGTACTGGAAAACCAGACCATTCCGCAGTTTACCGCGTATGTGGATAAGCAGAAACAGAGTATTGATGCAGCTGCATCAAATGCACAAAATGCGGCAACAGCAGCGCAGGCATCGGCAGCCAGTGCGGAGTCAGCACGTCAAAACACCGAAAAAATCCAGCAACAGGTCGTAATCGAATCCAATAGCGTCTCAGAAAAGTACAATCAGGTAATCGAGATGACCGGAAGGGTGGAGGAAGCGACTTCCAAAGCGGAGGATGCAGCCAAAACAGCGACCAGTGCGGTGGAAACGGTAAATACTCAAGCCAAACAGGTTGAACAGTGGAAAAATCAGGCAGTACAAAGTGCTCAGACTGCTTCTTCCAGCGCAGAAACCGCACAAGGTGCTGCAAACACAGCCACTCAAAAAGCATCAGAAGCAAGTACCTCAGCTCAGAATGCGGCATTATCCCAACAGGCGGCACAGCAGGCGAAAACAGATGCCCAAAGTGCCAGGGATGCTGCTGCAAAAAGTGCGGAATCGGCAGCAAAATCCGCAGAAAAAGCGGAACAGATGGCGTCTGCTCATTTAAAGGAAATCATTCCTCTGTCAATCGATGCAGAAGGTTGGAGTGCTGTGGAAGGTGAGGATGGGATGTTCTCTCATCCGATCACACATGAAAAAATCACAGCAACCTCTTACCTTACCATCAATCCGGGAAGCGATACTCTGCTCTCGGCGTTTTCTGAAATCGGATATGCAGGTGGATACATAAAAAATGATGGTGGAAATGTCAACTGGTTTATCAAAGCAGGGCAAAAGCCGTCCTCCCCGTTCAGTGTCCAGCTGACATTAGAACAGGCAAAAGAGGGAAGCGGCCCGATTTATACCAGTTTGAACACAGGTGGAGGAAGCGGCGGAGGTTTTGTTGTCAGTGACACTCAGCCGGAAAAAAATAACCTGTTATGGATCCAGCCAAATGGATTGACAAAGTTCTGGAACGGCAACGAGTGGACAGCAATCGCCGGAGTTTACGCGGAGGAGGAAACTTAGCTTGGAAATCAGACCACAAAATGGATTATACCTGACAAGGCTAGATTTTGATAAATATTCTGAGTCTTTGACCCACTTGTATCATATTTTGTATCCTAAAAAAGTGTTTCCAGAATATCTAGTCAAAAATCTTACTTTTTGTGTAACTGAGAGCTGCAATCTGGCATGTACTTATTGTTATGAACGCCATAAAAGCAATCGAAGAATGAGCTTTGAAACAGGTAAATCAATTATAGATCACCTTCTGAATGGTCAGATTTTTCGAACGGAAAGTACTGCTGCCATCGTATTGGAATTCATAGGTGGAGAGCCACTTTTGGAGATTGAACTGATTGATCGTCTGGTCGAATATTTTAAAAGAGAAAGCTTTCGACTGAGATCCCCTCTTTTTTATAATTACAGGATCAGTATTACGACCAACGGTATTCTGTTTCAAAACGAAAAGGTGCAGCAGTTTATCAAAAAGAACAAAGAGCATCTGTCCATAACAATCAGCATTGACGGTAATCAGGAACTTCATGATCGCTGTCGTGTGTTTCCAGATGGCAGAAAGAGCTATTCAATTGTAGAAAATGCCTGTAAAGAACTTCTGCATATTTTCCCATTAAGTTCAACCAAGCTGACACTAGTTCCAGAAAATATTCTGTATTTAAAGGACGCAATTCAAAACTTACATAAGCTCCATTATCATGCAGTTTACGCAAACTGTGTGTTTGAAAATGTATGGAATGAGAGTGATCCCAAAAGGTACTATCAAAAATTGATTGAACTGGCTGACTGGATCATCGAAAATGACATCTATAAGGAAATGTATCTGTCTTTATTCGATGAGATCTATCTGCTTCCGGCAACTCCCCGCGTTCAAAAAAGGATGCGAGAAGTTGCTTTTTGTGGTGGAAATGGTACAATGACGGCTTTTTCAGTTTCTGGACAACGATATCCCTGTTTAAGATATATGCAGCACAGTTTGGTATATCAAAAAGAAATTGCAATAGGAGATATTGTAACACCACTTTATCATACACCGGATGTTTTGGACTGGTATCAGAAATTGCAATCGGTGACAATTGAAAGTTCCGCACAGGGAGAATGTAAAACCTGTTCTTTGCTGCATTGTTGTCCAACATGTATTGCATGGAATTTTGACTATAATGGTAATCCAAACCAGAAAACCAACTGTCACTGTGGAGTTTTCAAAGCACAGGTTGCAGCTAATTATTACTATTGGAAAAAGCTATATCGAAAATTAAAACTTCCGTATTTGCAGGAAAGAAATTTTCCTATTCAAAACTATGAGGTGAAAAACAATGATTTATAGTGAAATTGATGGTCCTGTATACTATGGAGACTGTGGTAGTGGGTGGTGCTCTGGCGGCTGTGGAACCGAATGCGGTGGCTGTACTGGATGTAGAGGATGTGAAGGAACATGCTCTGGAAGCTGTTCCGGTTCCTGTAGAACAACTTGTAGCAGCTGTACCGGAACCTGCACGGGAAGCTGCAGCAGTTGTACTGGCACCTGTACCGGAAGCTGTGTCAATACCTGTCAGGGAAAGTGTAATACAGCATGTACTGCTCAGGATCAAGCGGAATTGATTGCACATCTCGGAGAAAATATTGCAGTTGGCAATCCAATTAAAGCAACCGAATATCTTCAGCTAAAAACTGCTATTGATGCAGAATATACTCGAAGAGGAAAATCAGCCCCAGAATCATTCGTAAAAGTTCCGGCTGCCAAAGAACTTGTACTTCTCAGTATTTCCCAAAAGATATTGACGGACATTTATGCGTTTGATTCTCTTCCGGAACACGATTGGAGGAATGTTTTTGAGTCGGGAAATGTTGTTTCGCCATCAAAATGGCAGCCAGCAATTTTGTATTTAAAAGACCTATCAACGCAGATTGTACCATAAGGAGGAATTTTTCGTGGATACAGATTTTTCGTACATGATTACCTTTTCCAATCTTGTCTTGAAGCTTAATAACGGGGAAGATGTTTCTGAAGAGTGTGAACAGATTAAATCATTTTCTCCAGAGGATCAGGAAACAATTGTGCGTCAGCTGCTTAGCATGCTTGACCGTCAGGAAGGTGAACACGAAAGCAAGATTGTTGATGCATTAAAAGAGATTGCGTTTTTGGATTCCAATTATGTGGATGATTTTGCCAGCATGATTCATCTTCGTTCTGATACAAGTGGCAGAGAGCAAAAACAGCAGATTCTTCGGCAGATTATCAGCCGGGAAGGATATACAAAAACCATACTGGAAACAGAGTTTTGGAGAACATTGACTCTGATTACGATTAATGCGGGAGACAATGACTTGCTGGAACAATTTATCCAGAAACTCGAACAAGCAGCAAAAAGTATCGCAGAATAGAGGGAAAGTTGTATTTTGGAATGCCGTGACCACGAGGAGCAGGATAAGTCACAGAAAGATCTGATTGTTTTGTTGGTCCAGAGCACCAGCGCATCGATTGCACTTGGGGAAGCAACTGCAAAAGCGGTGCAGCGTATTCCGGATGCACATTGTAACGGTGATATGCACGCAGCGCTCGAGTATGCGACTAACATCAAACACAAGCAGAAGGAGTTCCTGACAAAACAGGGAATCGATGCTCTGTTGGACTAGTGGGGATGGTTTTAGCCTGTGCGAAACATGGGCAAAGTGTCCCATCACCCCGAGCTTGAAGCGCTTCAAGCTCCCAAAATTGATAAAGAAAAGGATGTGGAATTTTGACGAAAAACGGAATTGATGTTTCTTATGCACAAAACAATGTGGATTGGCAAAAAGTCAAGGCATCTGGCGTTGATTTTGCGATTGTACGTGTTGGCTGGTGCTACAACAATGGCGCACTCAAAGAGGATGTTCATTTTAAGAAACATATCAGCGGTGCGTTAGCAGCGGGTCTGGATGTGGGAGTGTATCTGTACAGCTACGCCACCACAGCAGAGGCAGCCAGACGGGCAGCTAAAGAGGTCATCGAGGCGGTCAAACCATACAAGCTCAGCTACCCGATTGCCTTTGATATCGAGTACGAGAGCATCTACACTGGAGGCAGCAAGCAGGTCAACACCGATATCTGCAAGGCTTTTCTGGATGAAATCGAGGCGGCAGGCTACTATGCAATGCTCTACTGTTCCAAAGATTTTCTGGACACCTACCTTTATCCGAGCCAGCTTACTGCCTATGACAAATGGATTGCACAATATGCCAGTGCCTGCACCTCCAAGCATGCGCATGGAATATGGCAATACACCAGCACAGGGAGAGTGGATGGTATCCCGGGAAATATTGACCGCAATCTTTCTTATAAGGATTATCCGGCTATCCTTGCAGGGATGAAGGAAGCAAATTCTCAAAAAGACAATTTGCCCTATACTGTCCGATGTGGAAGCTTTCCAAGCACAGCACAAGCAAACACGCTGAAGGAAACGATCAGTAAAAAAGGCTACTTTTGCTTTTTATCCGGAAACGGTGGTGCAAGCGTTGTCTGTGTCGGTAAGTTTGCAACACAGGCAGAAGCACAGAAAACCGCTGACGACCTCAAGAAAAAAGGCTTCAGTGGTTCAGTAGGTACATGGTAAAAATCACAGACGTCTGTGATTTTGAAAGGAGATAAAGCATGGAAATCGATATTACTCAAATTGCGGTTGGAGTGATTGGGATTATTTCAGCCATTGTCACCGGTGTGGTGATTCCTCTGATTAAGAGTAAGGTCACAAACGAACAATGGGTCAGTATTCAAAACTACGCTCTGGCTGGTGTGCAGGCTGCAGAGATTCTGATCGGTGCCGGCAACGGGATCAAGAAATTTGAGAAAGCCAAGCAGTATATTGAAAAACAATGTGCTGCTCATGGAATTAAGATTGATACTGATACCATCCAGATCGCAATCGAGAATGCCTGGAAGGATCTGGGGCTGGATCAGAAGCAGCTCCCAGAAAAAGAAACTGTCAGTGAAGCGGAATAGGCCGCTTTACAATAAATTTATCTACATATTTTAAGGAAGATGGGGACGGTTACAGTTCTAATAAAAATCGGTTCTGTGTTCCGTCCCCCGGAGTTTGGCGGCAAAGCCGTCAAACTCGGTAAGCAAATCTGTAAAAAGAAAGGAAGAGTTTTTATGACACCAAACGCATTCTGGGGAAGCAAAAAAGTATTTGTAGTAAACGAGACTGGCTGTCAGCTCGCAAAGGAGATTGTAAAAGAGCTGCGTGAGGCAAACTTCAACAAAGCAGAGGAACTGAAAACCTTTGATTATTCCGCAATTGCAGATGCCAAGGCGGATTATGTTCTGAGTGTTTCGGAGGATAACGAGTGTGCTATCATCCCATACAAGGCTGAAGGTTTTGTTGGTGATCGACTTGGCCA
>PPYE01586460.1_pt1 | contig 18319 bp, 15 predicted proteins | sample 1559881 | NCBI WGS metagenome assembly PPYE01 (sample SAMN08240022, study PRJNA423297) | Human gut metagenome, whole genome shotgun sequencing project. | reverse complement strand
TATCTCCAATCGGCGTATTCTTCCTGATGGGAGATTCCTTCGGAAAGTACGGAGCCGGCATCTTTACCAGCATGGCAACTCTGGTAGGCACCTATTATCTGGCCTGCCTGGTGCATGTGGTACTGGTTTACTGCACAGTTATCTGGGTGACCGCAGGAATCAATCCTCTTAAGTTCTTAAAGGACAGTGCGGAGCTGTGGGTATACACCATTTCCACCTGCTCCAGTGTGGCTGCCATTCCGATTAATATTAAAGTGGCCAAGGAGAAATTCAATGTTCCGGAGACTATTTCCGGCTTCACCGTACCCCTGGGCTCACAGATGAACTATGACGGCAGCGTTATCCTGTACGGCTGTGTCATCCTGTTTATCAGTCAGACCATCGGTGTTCCTGTCACTCTGGGAACCATGGTGAAGATCATACTGATGTCAGCTATTCTTTCCACTGGCGGCGGCGGTATCCCGGGAAGCGGCATCGTAAAGCTGCTGGTCATGGTAACTGCTTTTGGCCTGCCTACAGAGATTGTAGGAATCATAGCTGCATTCTACCGCCTGTTTGACATGGGAACCACCACCAACAACTGCCTGGGAGATCTTGCAGGCACGGTGTTTGTATCCAAGCTGGAGGATAAGGCAGCTGCAAGGGCCAAGTCGGCATAGACGGATTGATGAATGGTTTGATGATTGATGATTGTTGGATATTAGCTGATGAGATTATTCAGATATGTATATTAAAAGATCCCGGATTCTGTATGATGCAGAGTCCGGGATTTTTCTGGTGTGCCTGGGAGTACTTGTTTCTGTCTGTGTAGTTCAATTATGGAAGCGTTCTTGTGTTCCATTTTCCGTTCCCACTATGATTTTTTCGCAGATATCACCGAACAGACCTGTTTCCAAGACGCCGGTCATGGATTTGAGACGGACGGCTGCCATGGGGTAATCCATTTCAACGCCTCCTGTCAGATCCAGGATATGGCTGCCGTTGTCTGTGACAAATACAGTCCTGTCTTTTATCCTCAGCTTCGGTATAAACCCTGCTTCCCTTACCTGTTCCTCCACATAGGGAACTGCAAAAGCAGGTACCTCCACAGGCAGCACACGTCCGCTCAGGGAATGTACAAGTTTGCTCTGGTCCATAATCCATATGACCCGCCGGGCCTTGCAGGCGATGATCTTTTCACGGAACAGGGCGCCGCCTCCGCCCTTGATGGAATAGAAATCCGGGTCAATGGCGTCCACCCCGTCGATAGCCAGGTGTATGGTCCGGGCATCCTCCAGGGGGATAAGGGGGATGCCCAAACGGCGGGCCAAGCCTTCCGTCTCAAGAGAAGTGGCTGCCCCATGGATATTCAGTCCGCCGCGGATTCGTTCGGACAGTTTTTCCATGAGATAATATACAGTTGAACCGGTTCCGAGGCCCAACACCATGTTATCCTCTACCTCCATGGCCGCCTGCCAGGCAGCCGCTTTTTTCTGTTCTTCTTTACTGTACATATTGTGCCTCCTGTGGTCTGCTGCCGTTTAAAGCTGTCTAAGACGCCTGAAGCCCCTGCTGCCGTTTGCAGACACCTACAGCCAGCTATGCCCATATTGTTCCAGCATCCGGTCCGCTTCAGCCGGTCCACGGGTTCCGGGCCTGTAAGGATACACCGGCAGCCGCTTTGCGGCGTGAAGTTCCTTCAGATGGCTGATGTAATTCCAGCTAAATTCTATCTGGTCCCATTGTGAGAACCAGGAGCGTTCACCTGCCATACAGGCAGTGATAAGACGTTCATAGGCCTCAGGGGTATTGAGCTGATGAATCAGGCTGCAGTTCTGGCAGAAATCCATCTTGGCCGGTATGATATCCTCAGAATCACCGGGACGTTTGATATTAAACTGCAGATAAACGCCTTCTGTGGGCTGAATCTTTATGATTAGTATATTGGGCTCTACTTCCTGATAGGGCCTGCGGAATATGACAGCCAGTTCAATCTCGCGTTTCCCTGTCTTTTTGCCGGTCCGGATGTAAAAGGGGGTCCCCTTCCAGCGCTGGTTGTCAATGAAAAGCCGCAGGGCTCCGTAGGTTTCTGTCTGTGAATCCGGTTTTACAAGAGGTTCGCCGCGGTATCCCTCATATTGACCCAGGACCAGGGTGCTTTCTATAGATGACGCATCTGCCGGCTGTAAACAGCGGAATACATCCAGCTGGGCATCGTGCAGCCCCTTAGGGCTGAATTCCTCTGGCTGTTCCATGGCCATGATGGACAAAATCTGAAACAGATGGTTCTGCACCATATCCTTCAGGGCGCCGCTGGCATCATAGTATCCGCCGCGGGTTTCCACGCCCATATCCTCCAGGGCGGAAATCTGCACAGATTCAATATAGCGGGAATTCCATACGTCTGTAAAAATGGGATTGGAAAACCGGATTGCCTGGATATTGCGGACCATTTCCTTTCCAAGATAGTGGTCGATGCGGTAAATATGCTCCGGGCCAAAGAACGCTTCCAGCTCTTTGTTAAGGGCTGCGGCTGCCGCCAGGTTCTCTCCGAAAGGCTTTTCAAGTATCACCTTGCCGGAGGAAGAACCGTGGACCAGTTTAAGCCCTTCTGTGATGATGCTGAAAAAACGGGGAGCCACTGCAAAATAAAAAATGTGGGAGTGGATATCATTTTTCCTGTAATAGCGATTCAGTCCATGATATGCTTCCAAACGGGAGAAATCCATCCGGTAATAATCTATTTTTTCAGAAAAACGGTCAAATGCTTTTTCCTCAAAGGAGAGCCGGGTGAATTTCTCCACCACCTCCATTCATGGTGGAATACGCCTTCGCGGTCTGTTCTCTCATAGGTGTGGGCTCCAAAGCAGTCGCGCTGGGCCTGAATCAGATTGGCGCCTGCCGCCTTTGCGCGGAATTCGTCCAGGTAGGACACTGCGTTGCAGAGGGCAGGAATGGGAAGGCCGTTCATGACGCCGGTGGATACGGCCTGGCGCAGGCTGTCCTGATGCTCGTTGATGCGGGACAGGAAGAAACCATCGAATATAAGGCTTTCCGGCTTTGGTTCGGCTTCAAATGCATGGGTGATGTCATTTAAGAAAACAGCCTGGATAATGCATCCGGCGCGGAATATGGAAGCAATTTTTCCCAGGTCCAGATTCCAGCCGTACAGCCTGGATGCATCCTGCATCAGGGAGAAGCCCTGGGCATATGCGATGATTTTTCCGGTATACAGGGCTTCGCGGACCATGGCTGCAAACGACTCTTTATCAGGAGAGAGGCCGACAGCCGGTGAATGGATAAGCTGCCATGCCTTTTCACGTTCATCCAGATGATTGGACATAATACGGGCCGTGCAGGCGGAAGTGATCATGGAGATATCCACGCCTTGCTTCAGGGCTTCTATGCTGGCCCACCTTCCGGTTCCTTTTTGTTTTGCGCTGTCTTTGATGCGGTCAATGAGCTCCCCGTCCCCCAGGTCGTCGGCCTCATGGAAGATACCGGCCGTAATGCCAATCAGGTAGCTGTGAAGCTCCCCTTCGTTCCAGGATTTAAAGATATGAGCCAGCTCCTGATTGTTGAATCCGCCCACATATTTTAACAGAAGATAGGATTCAGCAATCAGCTGCATATCTGCGTACTCAATGCCGTTGTGGACCATTTTTACATAATGTCCGGCGCCGTCCGGGCCGATGTAGGCGCAGCAGGGCTCATCCATGGCCCTGGCGGCAATGGCTTCCAGTATGGGGCGTACTGATTCGTAAGCATCGGCATTTCCTCCGGGCATGACGGAGGGACCGAACCGGGCGCCTTCCTCTCCTCCGGAAATGCCTACCCCCAGATAGTGGATTCCCTTTTCTGCCAGCAGGGCTGCCCGCCTTCTGGTATCTTCAAAGAAGGAATTGCCTCCGTCCAGTATCATATCTCCTTTTTCAAGAAGAGGAACCAGCTGTTCTATGACGGCATCCACCGGTTTGCCTGCCTGGATCATCAGCATTACCTTCCGGGGACGGGCAAGGGCGTCCGTCATGTCCTTCAGGTCATAAAAGGGAGTCAGGTTCTCATGAGGATGGTCCCTCATGACCTGATCTGTGACAGCGGAGCTGCGGTTATAACCTCCCACCTTAAATCCGTGATCAGCCATATTCAGGGCAAGACTTCTTCCCATAACGGAAAGACCTACGATTCCAATATCAAGTTTTATCATTCTGCTACCTCCTCAGGCGAAATATGGGTTAAATAGTATGCTGGGAAAGAACAATGGAAACAGCTTCCGGCGCAGGTACGCGGGAGCATATGTCCAGAAGCTCCCCTGTTTCCGGGTTGAGCTGAAAGCTGACCAGTCCGCCTTGGGTGCGGTTTGCCACCAGCAGGTACCGGCCGTCAGGTGTAAGAACCATGTCGCGGGGATGGATGCCGCCGCACCCTGTTTGCTGGATTTGCTCCAGCCGCCCATGGCTGGTTTTAAAGACCGTTATGAGCTCGGCAAATCGGGTGGATACATATAAAAAACGTTGGTCCGGTGACAGGCGTATGGCTGCCGATGCAGGCGGTTCCTCATATACTGCATCCAAAGGCAGGATGGGGCAGATTTGCAGGAGCTTCATGGAAAAGTCAGGAAGGGATATACTGTTATGGCTGCTGTCTGTCCCTGCGGCCCCGTTTTCTGTCAGACTGTACACAAAAACCTGGTTGCTCAGCTCGCTGACAAGGAAGAACTGCTTATGGTCCCTGTCAAAAATTCCGTGGCGGGGGCCGGTTCCCTTGTCAAAGGCCAGTTCTGATACAAGGATAAAATCCTTTTGGCAGTCAAATACCATCACTTTATCCAGCAGCAGGCAGGGAACCATCATATAGTGGCTGTGAAATAAAATCTGATGGCACCCGGCCTTAGGCGCAATGGGGATTCTTTTAGCCAGTTCAATATGCGGGAGGGCGGGCCGCTTTTTACGTCCGGATGAACCTTCCTCATATGTTATCTCATATATCAGTATAGTACCTTCATGGTAGTTGGCCGTGTATAGATAGCGGTCATCCTGGGCCACGTAGCAGGCCGGAGAGGATTCACCAAAGCATTCCGCTGCCGGTTGAGCAAGGGCTTCCTCCTTATTATGGGCTGTATCCAAAAGACATATCCCGGACCGGCCCTCTCTTTTTAATGGGGAAGCCAGCATGGAATCCCTCAGGGAAAGATACTTGCAATCAGGGGCTTCATAATATAATTCAGGGTAAGACATTGCCCCGTTTCTTAAATCAATGGTAAAACGGTAGATGCCCAGGCTTTCAGGCGAGGCATAGGTACCGAGAAATCCGGTAAGGCTGTTGTTCATGACAATTCCTTTCTGAGCAAACTGTAATCAAATAAATATCAGTTACTATCTGTAATTATAAAAGTTACAGTAACATATGTCAAGTGATATTTGATCATATTTTTCCCGTAGGTTTCATTGAATGTTTTTGGGATGCTTTTAGAATGCGCCATATTTATGGATTGATGCAGTCAGAGGTGTTTGGAATGAATGGAATTAGAAATATAAAACCGGAAAATTCCCCATGCACTTCTGTCATGAGGAATTTCCCGGTTTTATGGTATCATGTAATACATAGATTCAAACATTTACTAAGCGGATATAAGATTTTATTTTGCAGGATAGAATCCGCTGGGAGCTTCAGAGAGATTGATCATAATATTCTTCATCTGAGTATAGTGCTCCAGAATAACCTTATGGGTCTCGCGGCCAATACCGGATTCCTTGTAGCCGCCGAAGGGTGATCCTTCCGGAATCTGGTTGTATGTATTGACCCACATACGTCCTGTCTCAATGCCGCGGGATACACGGATGGCGCGGTTTAAGTCGCGGGTCCAGACAGCGCCGCCAAGGCCGTAGGCATTGTCGTTGGCCATGCGGATGACCTCGTCCTCATCCCTGAATTTAAGGATACAGGCAACCGGTCCGAAGATTTCCTCCTGGGCAACCCTCATATCATTGGTCACGTCGGCCAGCAGAGTGGGACGCATGAAGCAGCCCTTTGCCAGTTCGCCATCCGTGATACGCTCGCCGCCGCAGATCAGGCGGGCGCCTTCCTGCTTTCCGATTTCCACATAGCTTAAAATCTTTTCCAGCTGGCGCTCGTTAATCTGGCTGCCCATCTGGGTCTCAGGATCCCATGATACACCTACTTTTACATTGTTAAATGCTTTTACAGCGTCCTCAAGGAACTTATCGTAAATATCCTCATGAACGAATACACGGGAGCCAGCACAGCATACCTGGCCCTGATTGAACAGGATGCCTAGCTGGAGGCCGTCGATGGCCTGCTCCCAGTTGCAGTCCGGGAAGAAGATATTAGCGGATTTTCCGCCTAATTCCAGGGTGGCCGGGATGAGCCGGTCCGCCGCTGCCAGGGCTACCTGACGTCCTACCTCGGTTGAGCCGGTAAATGCCAGTTTTCTGAATCCCTTGTGATCAAGCATATACTGGCCTGACTTGGATCCGGATCCGGTAATCACGTTGAATACGCCCTTTGGAATAACATCCTGTACTAATCTGGCAAATTCCAGGACGGAAAGGGATGTGTCGCTGGATGGCTTGAATACTGTACAGCAGCCGGCTGCCAGAACCGGAGCCAGTTTCCATGCGGCCATAAGGAATGGGAAGTTCCAGGGGACAATCTGTCCTACAACACCAATTGGTTCACGTAAAATCAGGGAAAGGAACTGCTCATCCAGAATATTGGCGCTGCCTTCCTCGGCCATGATGCAGCCTGCAAAGTAGCGGAAGTGCTTTGCGCTTAACGGAATGTCGATGGCCATGGTTTCGCGGATTGGTTTGCCGTTGTCCAGTGATTCTACCATAGCCAGGTGCTCTGTATTTGCGTCGATGATGTCTGCGATTTTATTCAGAATGGCAGCGCGTTCACTGGTAGGAACCTTCTTCCAGGTTTCAAATGCTTTCCATGCTTCCCTGACAGCATCATCCACGTCTTCCTTGGTAGCCTGAGCACACTCAGCCAGCTTTTCTCCATTGGCAGGACACTTTGTGGTAAAGAATTCACCGTCAGAAGCGTCACGCCACTGCCCCCCTATAAAAAGCTGGTACCTGTTCTGAAGTTCTGGTTTGTTCATGTAATACCTCCTTGTTTTGTGTTGTTACACTCCTATAAATAAGGCTCATAGAGCCTTGCTTCCGATTACATTAACTACCATATCATTTTCATATAAAAAAGCAATATTTGTTAAATTGTTTTCATAATAGTTTTTATTTTAACGAATTTTCAGTTATTAATAATTGAAATAAAGAGAAAGTCACGCTATAATGAAAGAAAAAAATAAAAATCAAGGAGGAAAATTAAAATGGAGCAAAAAAGTCCAGATAAAGTTTGTTATCAATTTATCTGTCCCAGATATCCCAAGTGCGCACGGGCAAGAGGCAGGGGGTGCTGCATTGAGTACCCGGAAGATGAGGCACAGATGGTACAGGAGGGGGATTGCAGGGCCGAGGATGGATTTCCGCTGTTTGTGGAGGAGCAGTAGGTGTGTCTATATTTATGACGCATTCAACGAAAATATTTGTCTTTATATAAAAAATGAATATGGTAACATTTGCCAAAATTATTTGATTTAAGACAAATATATGTTATAATTTGTACAATATCGGGGGGAAGGGGGGAACCTATGCAATACTATGCGCACATCAGTGAGGACAAGACGCGAAAACAGACCGTAAAGGACCATCTCACAGGGACCGCCAGGCGTTCTGAACTGTTTGCAGAAGCGTTCCGGTGCGGAGCATGGGGATACGGATGCGGAGTTCTGCACGACATCGGGAAATATTCCCAGGGATTTAGAAAACGTCTGGAGGGCGGTTCCATTACGGACCACGCCACGGCGGGAGCCCAGGAGATGATGCGGCTGTATGCCGGGTCCAATCCGCTGGCTGCTTACTGCGCCGCTTACTGCATCAGCGGCCACCATTCAGGCCTTCTGGACGGGGGAAGGACCGGAGACACGGCAGGTGAGGCCACGCTTCAGGGAAGGCTTAAAAAGCAGTTGGAGGATTACAGTCCGTATAAAAATGAAGTTGAGATGCCGGATTTTCCAGGGCTGCCGTTGAGACAGATAGGAAAGGGCGGCTTTGGCCTGTCATTTTTTATCAGGATGCTGTTTTCATGCCTTGTGGACGGAGATTATCTGGATACGGAACAATTCATGCTGGGCCAGGATGCGGGAAGGGGAGACTATGATTGCATGGATGTCCTTCTCAGGCGTCTGGAAAGCAATGTAGAATCCTGGCTTTCCAATGATGATTTGACATCTGTAAATGGAAGAAGGACGGCTATACTGAAGGCTTGTTTGCAGGCAGGCCCCAGGAGGCAGGGGCTGTACCAGCTCACGGTACCTACCGGCGCAGGCAAGACCGTGTCCTCCCTTGGGTTTGCCCTGCGCCACGCGGCGGAACATGGTCTTCAACGGATTATTTATGTGATCCCATATACGAGTATCATCGAACAGAACGCCCAGGTATTTAAGGAAATCCTGGGAAAGAAAAATGTCCTGGAAAACCATTGTAATGTAACATATGAGGATAAGGAGAGCGGCAAGGAATTAAAAATGGAGCAGCTGGCCGCAGAAAACTGGGACAAGCCGGTGGTGGTCACTACAAATGTCCGGTTTTTTGAATCGCTCTATGCCTGCAGAACCTCGGAATGCCGTAAACTGCATAATATTGCCAACAGCGTCATCATATTTGATGAGGCGCAAATGCTTCCGGTGAACTATCTGATGCCGTGTATTCGGGCTATCAGTGAGCTTATATGCAATTATCACTGCACAGCAGTTATCTGTACAGCTACCCAGCCGTCCCTGCAGCCCTTTTTTCCTGCAAAGATGCAGGAACTGAAGGCAGAGGAACTATGTCCGGATGTAAAAGGACAGTATGATTTTTTCAAAAGGACAAAGATACAGCTGGCAGGGCGGATATCCCAGGAACATCTGGTGAAGGAGCTGGAAGGCCGGCAGCAGGTCCTCTGTATCCTGAACAGCAGAAAACGGGTGCAGCGCGTCTGCGATTCCATTGGCGGCCGGGGGACGTACCATTTATCCACCTTGATGTATCCAAAACACAGGAAGGAGATCTTGAAGGAGATTCGCAGCCGGCTGTCGTCGGGAGAACCATGCCGGCTTATATCCACCAGTCTGGTGGAAGCGGGCGTGGATTTTGATTTTCCGGCCGTATACAGGGAACTGGCCGGAATTGACAGTGTGATCCAGGCTGCCGGAAGGTGCAACCGGGAGGGAAAGAGGGATCCGGAAGAATGTATGACCCAGGTATTTACGTTGGAGGAAGAGGAGGATATCCATATACCGCGGGAATTGAAACTGCCCATTTCAGTAGCCGGACAGATTGCGCAGAAGTATGAAGATATATCGTCGCCGGAGGCCATAGGAGATTATTTCACCAGGCTGTACCGGTATAAAGGGGAGGGATTGGACGCAAAGGATGTGGTGGAGCAGTTCGAGCAGGGAAGCCGTTCATTTATGTTTCCATTTGCATCAGCGGCTTCCGGGTTCCGCCTGATTGAGAGCAATACCAGGACCATTTTAATTGATACAGAGCCGGAGGCAGCGCAGATTGCCATGCAAATCCGGCGGGGCGGGCATAGCAGGGAGCTTATCAGGCAGGCCGGACAGTACTGTGTAAATGTTTATGAACATGATTTTGAAGCCCTGAGCGGCGCAGGCCGCCTGGAACAGATAGACCGGGAATTTTATGTTCTGAGGAATAAGGAGCAGTATACAAGGGAGAGGGGGCTTGTGATTGACGTAAACCGCGGGGAGGCCCTTATGTTTTAAGTCCCTTTTATGAAAATGGCGTATGCCGGAAAGGAGTGAAGCGATGAGCCGAGGAGTACGGGTCCGGCTGTGGGGAGATTACGCCCTCTTCAGCCGCCCTGAGATGAAGGTGGAACGGTGCAGCTATGATGTGATGACGCCTTCCGCCGCAAGGGGAATGCTGGAGGCGATCTACTGGCATCCGGGGATGCGGTGGGTGATTGATAAAATCTATGTGAGAAAACCCATCCAGTTTACCAGCATCCGAAGAAATGAGGTAAAGAGCAAGGTATTGGCAGGAAACGCATTGACTGCCGTAAACGGGGGAGGAAAACCGCTGTATATAAGCAGCAAAGAGGAAATCGTACAGAGGGCGTCCATTCTTCTTCGGGATGTGGAATATGTGGTTGAGGCCCATTTCGAGATGACCCCCAAGGCAGTCCCGGGGGATAACGAGGGTAAGTTTAAGGACATTATCATGCGCCGTCTGGATGTAAGGAATTGTGAGGTGGTGCGATGATTCTCCAGGCGCTTGTTGAATATTATGAAGCCCTTGAGCGGAAGGAAAAGATAACCAGTCCGGGCTGGTGCAGGGCCAGGGTAGCGTACGGGCTGGACATTTCAGAGCAGGGGGAGCTTATGGGCGTTATCCCCCTTAAGAAAGAGCAGCAGAAAGGCAAAAAGACAGTCTGGGTACCCCAGGACCTTACGGTACCCCAGATGGTTTCCCGTTGTTCCGGTGTATCTGCCAATTTCCTGTGCGACCATTCCGGTTATATGCTGGGAATTGATAATAAGGGAAAACCGGAGAGATCCAGGGAATGTTTTGAGTATGCCAAAAAGAAGCATAAGGACATTCTGGGGAATATCAGCAGTCCCGCAGCCAGGGCGGTGTGCCGCTTTTTTGACTGCTGGGCGCCGGACCGGGCAGCAGAAAACCCATACCTGGTGCCGGAACTGGAGGAGATCATATCTGGTTCTAATCTGGTGTTCATGATAGACGGGGAATATGTCCATAAAGACCCGGATATAATGCAGTGCTGGGAAGAATACAGCCATCAGTCAGGTACCGGACCTGAGGGCGTCTGCCTGGTGACAGGGCGCAGGGAGGAAATCGCCAGGATTCACGGCACCATCAAAGGCGTCAGGGGAGCCCAGCCCTGCGGAGCTGCGCTAGTCTCCTTTAATGAACCTGCCTTTGAATCATACGGCAAGGCACAGAGCTTTAACGCGCCGGTGGGTACATACGCGGCTTATGCCTATACCACGGCGCTCAATTACCTCCTTTCGGACCGGTCTCATGGGACAACCATCGGCGACACGGCCGTGGTTTACTGGTCCGAGGAAGGGGACGAACGGTACCAGAATATATTTGCCTGTGTGTCGGAGCCGACCATGGAGAACCAGGAAATAGTGGATGGGGTATTCAAGAACCTGGCGGAGGGAAAAGCAGTTGTGGCCCAGGATGTTAAGGACAGTCTGGATATGGAAAAGCGGTTTTATATATTAGGGCTGGCACCCAACGCAGCCAGGCTGGCCGTGCGTTTCTTCTATCAGGACAGCTTTGGAAACATATTAAAGCATATAAAAGAACATTATGACAGAATGGAAATAGTCCGTCCGGCAGCCGATGCTGTGGAGTATCTGGGGATATGGCGTATGCTCCAGGAGACGGTCAATAAAAAATCCAGGGATAAAAAGCCGGTTTCCAGTATGTCCGGGGCAGTGTACAGGTCAATTATATCCGGCAGCCGGTATCCGGCGTCCCTGTATCAGGCCGTGCTTGGCAGGATACGGGCGGAGCAGGACGACGGGGACAGCCGTATTTATAAGATAACCAGGGGAAGGGCTGCCATCATCAAGGCATATCTGCTAAAAAATGGAAATATAAGGGAGGAAATAACCATGGCGCTTAATGAAGACAGCAATAATACCGCGTACATCCTGGGAAGGGAATTTGCGGTTCTGGAGGCAATCCAGGAGGAAGCCAATCCGGGGCTCAACGCCACCATAAAGGATAAATATTTTAATTCCGCATGCGCCACACCGGCGGCAATTTTCCCCATTTTATTTAAGCTGAAAAACAGCCACATAAAGAAGATGAACAATGGGGCAAAAGAGACATATTACGAAAAAATGCTGTGTGATTTACAGGGAAGGCTGACGGTGGCAGAGGGACAGAGGGCAGCCTGCCCAAGAAGGCTTACCCTGGAGGAACAGGGAATGTTCATATTGGGGTATTATCATCAGACTCAGAAGAGATATGAGAAGAAGATAAAGGAGGAGGCTTAAAATGGCAGAGGTGATTAAGAACAGGTATGAATTCGTGGTATTATTTGACGTGGAGAACGGGAATCCAAACGGCGATCCGGATGCAGGCAATCTGCCGAGGATTGACCCGGAGAGCGGATACGGCATTGTGACGGATGTGTGCTTAAAACGTAAGATACGCAATTATGTGGAAACCCTGAAGGAAGACGAACCCGGGTATAAAATATATATACGGGAGGATGTACCCTTAAACAGAAGCGACAATACCGCTTACATTGAACTTAAGACAGATGAAAAAGGAATCAAGGAACTAAAAAGGAAAGACCCTCAGGTAGACCAGAAAATCCGTGATTTTATGTGCCGTAACTTTTTTGATATCCGGACCTTTGGCGCGGTCATGACAACCTTTGTAAAGGCTGCTTTAAACTGCGGCCAGGTGCGGGGACCTGTTCAGTTAGGCTTTGCCAGGAGTATTGATCCCATTGTAAGCCAGGAAGTGACCATTACCCGTGTGGCCATTACCACAGAAAAGGACGCGGAAAACAAGAGTACGGAAATGGGAAGAAAAAATATCGTTCCCTACGCCCTGTACCGCGCAGAGGGTTACATATCAGCTAATCTGGCCAGAAAATCCACGGGCTTTTCAGAAGAGGATTTGGAACTTTTGTGGGATGCCATCATCAATATGTTTGAAATTGACCATTCCGCAGCCAGGGGAAAAATGGCGGTACGCCGGCTCATTGTGTTTAAACACAGTAAGGAACTGGGAGATTGTCCTGCGTACAAACTCTTTGATGCCGTGGAAGTAAAAAGGAATGAGGATGTGGAGTATCCCAGAAAATACGGGGATTACACGGTTGCCGTCCATAGGGATCAGATTCCGGAGACAGTTGAAGTATCGGAGAAGATATAATGGAATACAGGGAGGATGACTTCCTCATGCTGTCCGGTATCCAGCATTTTATCTTTTGCAGGCGCCAGTGGGCCCTTATACATATTGAACAGCAGTGGAAGGAGAACGAGCATACCATAGTAGGAGAACTGCTCCACAAAAAAGCCCATGACCCATATTTGGCAGAAAAGCGGGGCGATGTCATGATAAGCAGGGCATTGCCCATGTATTCCAGGAGTATGGGTGTCAGCGGGGAATGCGATATTGTAGAGTTCCACAGGGCGGAGGATGGAATCGGTCTACATGGTCACAGGGGGCTGTTCCGGGTATTTCCGGTGGAGTATAAAAAGGGGAGCCCAAAGGAGTCGGAAGCAGATATACTGCAGCTGACGGCCCAGGCCATGTGTCTGGAGGAAATGTTGTCGGCCAGGATTGAGGCAGGGGCACTGTATTACGGAGAGATTCACCGCAGGAATATGGTGGAGATTACAGATGAACTGCGAAAACGGGTGAGAGATATATTTCAGGAGATGCATGAACTTTATGACAAGGGATACACACCAAGGGTCAGATGGTCAAAGAGCTGTAATGCCTGCTCCATGAAAGATATATGCCTGCCGAAACTGGGGAAAGCATCATCTGTCAGAGATTATATCCGTGGGAAGATTGAGGAGGATGTATGAGGAAGTTATTAAATACCCTGTATGTTACCTCTCCTGACAGTTATCTGTCGCTGGACGGAGAAAATGTGGTAATCTATGACAACGATACGGAACTGGGGCGGATACCTCTCCATAATCTGGAGGCAATTGTTTCTTTTGGGTACAGGGGTATGAGCCCTGCCCTCATGGGCGGATGCGCGGAGCGGGACATATCACTTTGCGTCCTTTCGCCCCAGGGAAGATTTTTGGCACGTGTGACCGGACGTGTGCGGGGAAATGTTCTACTGCGCAGGAAACAGTACCAGGTATCCATGAATCAGGACGCAAGTCTGACCATAGCCAGAAACTGTATCCTTGGAAAAGTATACAATGCCAGATGGGTTCTGGAGAGAGCGGTGAGAGACCATGGACTTCAGATTGACACAGAGAAGGTGAAGGAAGCGGCCGGATTTCTGAAACAATCCCTCAGGCGCATAGAGGAAAGCCGGGACATGGCCCAGCTGCGGGGGTATGAAGGTGAGGATGCAGGCATTTATTTTGGAGTTTTCGACCAGCTCATATTACAGCAGAAAAAGGATTTCTATTTCAAGGGACGGAACAGGCGGCCGCCTTTGGATAATGTGAATGCCATGCTGTCATTTGTGTACACGCTGCTGGCCAATACCGTTGCGTCAGCACTGGAAACAGTTGGCCTGGATCCTTATGTGGGATTTATGCATACGGACCGGCCAGGCCGCCTTTCCCTGGCTCTGGACTTAATGGAGGAGCTGAGACCGGTTCTTGCAGACCGTTTTGTGCTGACCCTGATTAACCGGAAGATGGTAAACAAAAAGGATTTTTCCCGGAAAGAAGACGGCGCTGTCATCATGAGAGACGAGGCGCGGAAGCTTTTGTTGTCAGAATGGCAGAACAAGAAAAAGGAGATGATCACCCATCCATATCTGAATGAGAAGGTGGAATGGGGAATGATTCCATTTGTTCAGGCCATGCTTCTGTCCAGATTTCTGAGAGGTGATATTGATGAATACCCGCCGTTTTTCTGGAAATAGAAAGACATCCGACAGCTGCGGCCGGAGGAGGAAGGAACATGCTGATACTGATTACATATGATGTGAATACGGAAACCGCTGCAGGCAGGACCAGGCTGAGAAAGGTTGCAAAGCAATGCGTTAATTACGGCACCCGCGTCCAGAATTCTGTATTTGAATGTATTTTGGATAATACCCAGCTGATAAAGCTAAAAGCCATACTGACAGATATCATTGATGAGCAGACGGACAGCCTTAGATTTTACAACCTGGGAAATAAACACACTACAAAGGTTGAACATGTTGGGGTGAGTAAAGGGATTAAAGTGGAAGAGCCGCTGATATTCTGATCTGGCTGCGGGTGGTAAGGAGGTTTCAAATAGTTTGGTGCGAACCAGAAGCAAACATGAATTTACGGGGGGATTCGCACCGGAAAAACTGCACAATGAGAACGGTTTTGGATGTGTGCAGGGTAGGTTGGCGGTGATTTGAGGGGGTATGATGTGATTTGATTGTGGAAATGTGATGAAGAATTGTTGGTTTTTTTGTGTAGTATTGCTGTCTCCGTCCTCGTGGGCGGAGTGGGTTGAAATCTTGGGATTGAGTGAGTGGTTGGCATGGCTGCCGGTCTCCGTCCTCGTGGGCGGAGTGGGTTGAAATATCTGAAGGGATAAAGAGGGATTTTAGCCCCTCTAGTCTCCGTCCTCGTGGGCGGAGTGGGTTGAAATCGCTTGTTATACTTGAGTGACAATTTGACCATTAAGTCTCCGTCCTCGTGGGCGGAGTGGGTTGAAATGACAAAACCGCCACGGCCATATGAAATATCAACAGTCTCCGTCCTCGTGGGCGGAGTGGGTTGAAATTTACTCTCTGTAACATAAAAACACCTCCTAAAAGTCTCCGTCCTCGTGGGCGGAGTGGGTTGAAATCGTAAGGGAACCATTCAATCGGTCGTTATCAGAGTCTCCGTCCTCGTGGGCGGAGTGGGTTGAAATTTCTATACAGAGTTTTAATCGCGCCTCCAATTCAGTCTCCGTCCTCGTGGGCGGAGTGGGTTGAAATATCAAGAGAAAACAAACAGTATTCCGTGCTGGAAGTCTCCGTCCTCGTGGGCGGAGTGGGTTGAAATATTCCACTGCCTGTCAGCCATGGACTTATACATATCGTCTCCGTCCTCGTGGGCGGAGTGGGTTGAAATCCTCTACCGGGATAGTGATAAGCTGCATAAAGCCGTCTCCGTCCTCGTGGGCGGAGTGGGTTGAAATAACCATGATAGACGGTAAGAATGTAGAACATACAGTCTCCGTCCTCGTGGGCGGAGTGGGTTGAAATAATTTTACATAATTGTTCATATAGACTCATACAGGTCTCCGTCCTCGTGGGCGGAGTGGGTTGAAATCACATTTTCAGATGCAAACCGATTTAAAGATTGGTCTCCGTCCTCGTGGGCGGAGTGGGTTGAAATTTTCTACGTCGTTAAAAAGGTGCGCATATGTTTGTCTCCGTCCTCGTGGGCGGAGTGGGTTGAAATGTTTTGTTCCCTCTGCTGTGCAAGCAGCTGCTGGGTCTCCGTCCTCGTGGGCGGAGTGGGTTGAAATAGGAGGAGTTTGGCCGGCTCTTGAATCTACTGGAGTCTCCGTCCTCGTGGGCGGAGTGGGTTGAAATCCTGGACATTGGGAATGTGTTTAAGGTCTGGAAGTAGTCTCCGTCCTCGTGGGCGGAGTGGGTTGAAATGACAGCTCCTCTCAGGCCCACCAGCGACATAGCCGTCTCCGTCCTCGTGGGCGGAGTGGGTTGAAATATTATGATGAGACATTTGTTGTTGATATGTCGGAGTCTCCGTCCTCGCGGGCGGAGTGGATTTTCCTTTCCGGTCAGTCTCCGCCCTCACAGCGAAGTAAGCTGAGAAGCCATCAAATTCAGGATTACGTTTAGTCAAAACATCATTCCCCTTTTTCTAAGAAAACAGTATAGTTTGAACCATAAACGTTAGCTATAACTAACAACACGCAGCAAAAAAGGTGGGCGAACACCCACCTTTGCCATAAACCTGTTATAGGGTATAAAGAATGCGGGCCTCCCTCACCCTTTCCATGCCCGAATCTCTCTAAGCCCCGGCACCAGCACCTTGGCGCTGGTTTCCAGAATGATCCGTCCTTTTTCAGCCGTGGCGCCTGACGGGTCTCCGCCGATTCCTATGGGTTTGCCGTCTGCTGTTTTCCAGTCCTCGGATACCCAGCCAATGGATACGTTTCCATAAGGCCTCAGTGCCTGATTGTCCTTAAATGCAGTCGGAATTCCTGCCTCTGAGGTATCTAACTTTACCAGAGACGGGTCCACAGCCATGACCATGGAGGTTTCCATCTCGCCTCCATGGAAGTCCCAGATATTTCCTTCTGAAATGGTGGCCGTCACATCGGGATGGCTAAAGGCCCCGGATGAAAGAATGAAGGGAGAGATACCGAACTCACTGCGAAGTTCCCTGCTCAAAACCTGTACAATAGGGGCATTTCCTCCATGGCACACCAGAAAGGCCAGCTTCTTAAAACCGTGGTGTACCAGGCTGGTGCTGATATCATACAGCATATGGTAATAGGTGTCGGGTTTCAATGTGATGGAGCCGCAGAAGTTCCTGTGTTCTGTGCTCAGACCTACGGGGATGACCGGAAATACCAGCATGGGAAAATCTGAATCCTCAGATGCCGGATCTCCTTCCAACTCCCTGCGTATACAGTCTGTCATGGCCTCTGCGATGATATCGTCCGTACCCAGAGGCGCCTGGTTTCCGTGCTGCTCCAGCGCGCCCAGGGGAATCAGTACAATGGTTTCATCCTTGTTGACCTGCTCCATCTCTAACCGGGTTAAGTCCCGATAATTTCGTATCATGTGTATATAACCTCCTGATTGTTTTTTAACCCGCATTTCCTCACGCGGTTCTCACAGCCGGATAAACTGCCAGCAGTCTGGTGTACAGCAGATATCCCACAAAGCAGTTAAGCCCAAGCTTAATCAGGTTGAAGGGAATGGTAGCTAAAAAGATGAAGGTGGTCATATCGCTGATGGCCGGATTGACCGCGGCTACCATGGTAATCACCTGGTTCAGAGGGAGTCCCATGGCCGCTGCATAAAGGGGTAGGGTGATAAATGCATTGCAGAAACAGGCGAACAGAGTCCGGATGGGGACGCTGACAGCCAATGACGCGATTGCTGCCCGGCGGGTCTTCCCGCCTTTTTTGTAAACTGCCCACATTGGGATTACAAACAATGCAACTCCGATGAGATTGGCAAATTCCCCTACATACATGGAATTGGTGCCTACCGTGATAAGCTTGATAATGATTTTAATGATTTCCACCCAGGCAGCTGAAGCAGGCCCCATGAGGAACAGGGCAATAATGGACGGAACATCGCTGAAGTCAATCTTGTAAAAGGGCGGCATCATTGGAACGGAAAATTCCAGTGACATGAGGGCGCCGGCTACTGCGGCCAGCATACCGGTGTAAATAAGTTTCTGAATACTCCATTTTGTTTTCATAGCAAATCCTCCTTGATAAGTGCTTTTGATACGGTGGTTCGGCAATGAATGAAGTTCCAGGAAACAAAAAATCTCAGGTTCCGGGGAACCTGAGATTAACTTCATAGTCAATATAAATAA
>PPYE01433111.1_pt1 | contig 18326 bp, 16 predicted proteins | sample 1559881 | NCBI WGS metagenome assembly PPYE01 (sample SAMN08240022, study PRJNA423297) | Human gut metagenome, whole genome shotgun sequencing project. | reverse complement strand
GTATTAGTATTGTTAAAAAATCAGTATGAAATTTTGTTAGAAGGGTACATACAAAAAATTACTAAAAAAGTATAAAATCAATCTTTGTATTTATTAAATACATAAAAAATGTTTCACGTGAAACATTTATATGGAATTAAAAAAAGAAAGGTGTTATAATGAATTTGAATTAGTAGATGGATACTTGGTCTCTGGTATAATTTTAGAAATTACACAAAATTATTTTTGGCTATTTTTGTATGTTTTTGAAAAAGACCAGCAGTAGTCCTGAACTAAAAGTACAAACTTATGAAATAAGGGGAAGTTTTAAGTGGGAAGAATAATAGCAATTGCAAATCAAAAAGGCGGCGTGGGAAAATCAACTACGGCAATCAATCTTTCAGCATGCCTCGCAGAGCTTAATCAAAGAGTACTTCTTATCGATATCGATCCTCAGGGGAATACTACCAGTGGAGTTGGTGTAGATAAAGAAAATGCAGAGAATACTTTATATGAGTTGTTGCTGGATGAATGTAAAGTAAAAGACTGCATTATTGATAATGTCTTTGAAAATCTTTCTCTGATACCGTCTAATGTAAATCTGGCAGGTGCAGAGATCGAACTGGTGGGAATTGAAGGAAGAGAATACCTGCTAAGAAATCATATTGAAACAGTCCGTGACAATTATGATTTTATTATCATGGATTGTCCTCCTTCTTTAAATATTCTTACAATCAATGCTATGACCACTGCAAATTCTGTATTAGTTCCTATTCAATGTGAATATTATGCACTGGAAGGTCTGACGCAGTTGATTCATACGATTGAGCTGGTACAGGAAAGACTGAATCCGGATTTGATCATTGAAGGCGTAGTATTTACTATGTATGACGCCAGAACAAACTTGTCTCTGCAGGTGGTAGAAAACGTAAAGAGCAATCTGAACCAGTCTATTTATAAGACAATTATTCCGAGAAATGTACGTCTTGCAGAGGCTCCGAGTTATGGAATGCCGATTATTCAGTACGACAGTAAATCTGTAGGAGCGGAAAGTTACCGTTTGCTTGCAGAGGAAGTGTTACATAGGGAGGATGAAGAATGGCAGTAAGGAAAGGACTGGGACGTGGGCTTGATGCAATGATAAGTGAAACAGCATCAAAACCCAAAAACACGGTCAAAAAGGAGTCTGTGTCAGTAAAAAAGAAAGAAACAGAATCAGATGATAAAAAATCTGTTTTTACTGTTAAGATGACACAGATTGAGCCAAACAGGCAGCAGCCGCGAAAACAATTTGATGAAGACAGTCTTCTGGAATTGGCAGAGTCAATTAAGCAATTCGGTGTACTGCAGCCCTTGTTGGTTCAGAAAAAAGATGATTACTATGAAATTATTGCAGGGGAAAGGCGATGGCGTGCTTCGAAACTTGCAGGAATTAAAGAAGTGCCTGTAATTGTAAAAGACTTTACAGATCAGGAGGCAGTGGAAATCTCTTTGATTGAAAACATACAAAGGGAAAACCTGAATCCTATTGAAGAAGCTATGGCTTACAAGCGATTGATGGAAGAATTTCATCTGAAACAGGATACCATAGCGGAAAGAGTGTCAAAGAGCAGAACTGCAGTGACGAATTCCATGAGATTGCTGAAACTGGATGAGAGAGTACAGCAGATGCTGATCGACGAAATGCTTTCCACAGGACATGCCAGAGCACTTCTGGCAATTGAGGATAAAAATGCCCAGCATGCAGCTGCTGTAAAAGTATTTGATGAAAAGCTGAGTGTGAGAGAAACAGAAAAACTGGTCAAGGAACTGTTGAATCCTGTCTCAAAGAAAGAAGAAAAGACAGAGGACAGTGCACAGGATCTGATCTATCAGAAACTGGAAGAAAAAATCAAGGGCATTATCGGTTCCAAAGTGGCTATTCACAGGAAAAACAAAGATAAGGGAAGAATTGAAATCGAATATTATTCCCAGGAAGAACTGGAGCGTATTGTTGAATTACTGGAGTCTATCAGATAAGGAGTTGAATAGATACAAATGAGCAGATTTGTAGAAAGTCTTCAGTCTTATTCCGGGATTATTGTGTTAATGCTTTTGATAGTGGTTATAATACTATTAATATGTGTTTTTAACCTGTCTTTAGGAATGAATCGGCTGAGCAGAAAATACAAGTTATTTATGAAAGGTAAAGATGCCCAGTCTCTGGAAAAACTTTTTCTGAGGAAATTTAATCTTATTGAAAAAGTTACAAGTTCCATGGATATTGCAGATGAACGTATCACAAGACTGGAAAATATGCAGGGAAATACTCTTCACAAATATGGAATTGTGAAGTATGATGCTTTTGAAGATATGGGAGGGAAACTGAGCTTTGCCCTTGCCATGCTGGATAAAGAAAATACCGGATTTATTTTGAATGCCATTCACAGCAGAGAAAACTGTTTCCTTTACATAAAAGAGATTGTCAAAGGAGAATCTTATGTGATGCTCAGTGAGGAAGAAAAGGAAGCTTTGGAAAAAGCAGCCAATTACGGTATGGAAGAAAGCCAATTTAAAATTAATTTGTAAGGAGAATAGCATGTTAGATATCAAATTTTTAAGAGAAAACCCAGATGTAGTAAGACAGAATATTAAAAATAAATTTCAGGACAGCAAACTTCCCCTGGTTGATGAAGTGATAGAACTGGATAAGAGAAACCGCGCGATCAAACAGGAAGTAGAAGCCTTAAGAGCCGAAAGAAATAAGATTTCAAAAATGATCGGCGGTCTTATGAAAGAAGGAAAAAAGGAAGAGGCTGAAGAAGCGAAGAAGCAGGTAACTGCAAATGCAGAAAGAGTAGAAACACTGTCAGCAGAAGAAAAAGAAGTGGAAGAGCGCATTAAGACGATTATGATGACTATTCCCAATATTATTGATCCTTCTGTTCCTATCGGAAAAGATGACAGTGAAAATGTAGAAGTTCAGAAGTATGGAGAACCTGTTGTTCCCGATTTTGATATTCCTTATCATGCAGAGATTATGGAAAGTTTTGACGGGCTTGATCTGGACAGTGCAAGAAAAGTGGCAGGAAATGGATTTTATTATCTCATGGGAGATATTGCAAGGCTTCACTCTGCAGTAATCTCTTATGCGAGAGATTTCATGATTGACCGTGGATTTACTTACTGTGTTCCTCCTTTTATGATCCGCAGCGATGTGGTTACAGGTGTTATGAGTTTTGCAGAAATGGATGCCATGATGTATAAAATTGAAGGCGAAGATCTGTACCTGATCGGAACCAGTGAACATTCCATGATTGGAAAATTTATTGACACAATTATCCAGGAAGAAGAACTTCCCAAAACGCTTACCAGTTATTCACCCTGCTTCCGTAAAGAAAAAGGAGCTCACGGTCTGGAGGAAAGAGGTGTATACAGAATTCATCAGTTTGAAAAACAGGAGATGATCGTAGTATGCAAACCAGAAGAAAGTCCTATGTGGTTTGATAAATTATGGCAGAATACCGTAGATTTGTTCCGTTCTATGGATATTCCCGTAAGAACCCTGGAGTGCTGCTCCGGAGATCTGGCTGATCTGAAAGTGAAATCCGTGGATGTGGAAGCATGGTCTCCAAGACAGAAAAAATACTTTGAAGTGGGAAGCTGCTCTAATTTAGGTGATGCTCAGGCGAGACGTCTGAGAATTCGTGTAAATGGAAAAGACGGTAAATATCTTGCCCATACTCTGAATAATACCGTTGTAGCACCTCCGAGGATGCTGATTGCTTTCCTGGAAAATAATCTTCAGGCAGACGGTTCTGTGAGAATTCCGGAAGCATTAAGACCTTATATGGGAGGCAAAGAGGAAATCAGACCAAAGAAATAGTAGAATATTATGTAAACCAGCGTGCGTGCGTAAAAACTGCTGCTGCATAAATGGATTCTGCAGCAGCCTTACCGGCACGCTGCCTGTTGTAATGAAGAAGACGGAGGTGCTCATTGCACAGTTATTTAAAATCAATTGGATTTTCTGATATTTCCGGCAAAAAAGAACTGGATGGGATTCTGAAGGATGTTATTCAGAACTATGATGAAAAAATCGTAGTGGAAGACAGAGAAAATCATCTTTTTGCGGAATTGTCAAAGATGTATGGCTCTGATTTCGGGATTACCGTTTGCGGGGAATATGATGAAAATAATGAATTTCAGATGGAGTACTATTTTCCCTACTTCCGGGGCACGGGAATTACCATGAGGGAAGAAGTGACCATAGAAAAACATGCGGGCAAAGAATCTTTTGCAGGAGCTTGTGATGATATCCGTGTGGGAGTTACCATTATTTTTTACCTGCAGAATGCCGGGGAATATCTGACACAGAGAAGCCGGGGAAATTATACAAACGATGTTTATAATGTTTCTCTTTCCGGTCTTGCAAAAAAAGGAACCATTCTTCTGCCTGTCATGAAACAGGAAGAGCAGGACAGTAAAGAAAAAGAAAATACAGTTAACAGAAACCGGCTGATCGCCGCTGCAAAAAACGGTGATGAAGAGGCTATTGAAAGTCTGACAATTGAAGATATGGATACATATTCCATGATCTCAAAAAGGATTTTAGATGAAGATATTTACAGCATTGTAGAGAGCTGTTTTATGCCTTACGGGATGGAATGCGATCTTTATCATGTAATAGGAGAAATCCTGGAGTGCAGCAAGGTGAAAAACGAAAGGACAGGAGACTGGCTGTATGAACTCCGTATCTGCTGCAATGACCTGGAATTTGACGTGTGCGTCAATGAGAATGACCTGACAGGAATTCCGGAAGTCGGGAGAAGATTTAAGGGTATTGTCTGGGTGCAGGGATATGTGGAGTTTGTCTGAGAAAAACATCCGGCAGTGAAAAAGATACTCGACAGCAGATAAAAATGACATAAAAATATTGAAAAGTGATAACAGCGCAGCAGAGAATGTGAAGGAAAATATCTCTGCTGTGCTGTTTTTGTTATAGGAAAGTTCGTTCCTATGCAATAAAAAAATCCGCAAGTAACGCACTGCGGCGGATATTGGTATAAATGGTTATGAGACGGGATATTCTGTACTGGATAAAAAACGTTATCCGGGAGAGAGAAATCTAAGAGGCAGATCCCATACCTCTTAATCGCTCCCTCAGCTCACTGCTGTCCCAGATTCTTTTCTGATCTATAAGGCTCTCTGTCTCCTGATTTCCCAGAAGCGTTCCCTCATTCAGGAAAATGACAAGATCATAGTCAGCCAGTCGTTCTGTCAGTTCTTCTGCTGTGACAGGGGCGGTAACGGTGACATTATCATCATAGAGGAAATATTTCATGGTATAGGATAATTTATAGCTGCTGATTTCCTGCTCCTCTGTACTGATGACCAGGTATCGTTCTGTCTTTTCCTTTCTGTCATCGGTCCAGTAGTCTCCGGTGACAGACTCAATACGTCCGGCAATACTTTGAGGATATTGTCTGCGGATTTCTGCCAGTCCGGTTATTTCGGAGTAGAGAAAATTAAATAACAGTATAGAGGTGACAAGGACAGCGGTCTGATACCTTTGCTTGGAGTTAGGTGAGTAAAAAGCCCGGCTGGTATCCCCCTGTACATTTTTTATGCAGAATGAATTCTCAATGTCCTTTGCTCCGGCAAGAACAAGCCCTCCGGCAAAAAATACCATAATGCTGCAGGCATACCGCTCAAACCCGGCAAGGACTGCTGCCTCCTGGGCGGGCATCCGGTACAGATACAGAAACAGGATTCCCAGGTAATACAGGATGACTACAAAATCCAGAGAAAGAAGAGCTGCGAAAAGCTTAAGTCTTCGTTTCTTTACAAAGAGGAACCACAGAGAAACCGGAAGGATGCCTGCTTGGCACAGATAGAATACAGCCGCCGCCCGGCTGGAGGTGTCTGCAGCTGCTTCTGTAAATTTTTCTGTGACTTCGCTGTATTGTGAGGGATCCAGAGCAGCATATTCTTCAGATTCTGATTCTGCGGAAAATTTCTTTTCGATTCCATTCAGGTCTGTGTTTATATGATGATTCCACAGAAGAAAAGGAAGCGCCGAAAGGAACAGGATCAGAACCAGATATCCGGCTTTTCGGTGCAGCTGTCTGCTCTTTATCAGAAGAAATATAAGGTAAAGAGCAGGGAAAGCAGCAAAGATCATACCTGTGCTTTTTATAATAGTAAGAAAACCAAGTACAGGAATAAGAATGCAGGCAGTCTTTTTCAGATTGTCCCGATAATAATCTGCTGCGGCAACAGCGGCAAGAGCGAATATGGGCATGTGAAAATCCACCAGCAGATTGTTGATGCGGATGGTCAGATTCAGGTAAGAGAGCATGGAACAGCCCATGGCGATAAAGGAATATACCAGAAAACGTTTCTTTTCCCTGACAATGCCAAAGATGGCAAGAAAGCCGGAGAGCAGCAGCAGATTCTGGGCAGCCAGCAGAATTCCCTGGCTGTTTCCCCAGAAGCGGCCCACATAATAAAGAAAGAGACTTATGCCCGGCGGATAATCTTTAAAAGAAATAAGACTATCCTGAACAGCGGGATACCGGTCTGTTGTCAGCATATGCTTTACAACTAAAGCCCAATGGGAAAAATTATCATAATGCTGCAGCTTCAGAAACAAGGATAGAATAAGAAAAAGGGCGCCTGCGAAAAGAAAGCAGAATTCAAACAATCCGGGTTTTCCAAGGGAGATCTTTTTCTTTTTTATAAGATACACTGTGTAAAAACAAAGCAGAAGTCCCACAAAATAGATAGCTGCAGCCGTCATAAACAGCAGATCAGCCAGCCCGCCTGCGAAGAGAAGGAGGGACAGAGAAGAAAATACGGCCAGAGGGATAAATTCTTTCCGTATTCCGGTTTTTGCCTTTATAAAACAACAGTATCCTGTAAGTGAGGCAATAAGAAGTATTCCTTTTAATAATATCATACTGCTTCGGTTCCTTTCTCTTTTATCATCTGTGCAATAGCAGTCAGCTCCGTTCCCTGATCCGTCAGATCAGACAGATTCTGTATCTCCAGCAGAAGAATTTCACGATTCCTGTCCTGTATTTCCGGTTTTGTCAGATGTAGTGTACATCCCTCCAGTTCCAGTTCCAGAGGAGTGCTGTTGTCCCAGTATCCGGGAAAGAAATTTTTTACTGCAAGATAATGAAAATTAAAATCAATCACATAGGCATGAGCTCCGCAGGAGAAAGCAAGATTTCGTTCTATGGGAATTCGAAGTGATTTTCTTTTCTGCAGGAATGTCTTTTCCATTCTTTTCCTTACATTTCTGATAATCTCATCATAGGGGGTCGTCCACATGTCCAGTTCTTTGGGATGGGAATGCAGTCTGTCGTGTATGATCTGCAGATAGTGCCGCCGGTCATTTTCAGATGCAGGCCGGACTGTGGCAGCATACCGGTAGCCGGAAGAAGTTTCTTTGATATAGACCAGCCGGGCACGGAGAGATGACTGGTAACAGTCTGTTTCGATCAGGAGAGAAAACTCTTCGTCATCGGGTATGTAGAAGGACTTTTCCATGCAAAAGGCAATCCCGTCCTCTGACAGATCTGCAGTGATTCCCTCATATTCTCCTGCGTGAACCTGAACTTTGATTTTTTCCCGGGCAGCAATCCTTTCCGAACGCCGGTAGGATTTCCTTCCCATCATGAAAAACAGGGCAAAAACAAGCGCCTGGAGATTATAGAACAACCAGAAAAGAATTACACTGCTGAAAAACAGGGCAGTTCCGTATTTTCCATACAGGAATTTCAGAATTGCTGCCACAGTCAGTGCTGCCAGGGTCAAATGAGGGAGCATAAACTTTATGTCTGCAGTGTTCCCCTCTTCTTTTTCTTTGCTGGTAACTTTGAATTTTCTCTGGTGGATCCCAACCGATTCCAGAAGAACAGGAAGGATCAGATAGGGGCATAAGATAGTGTCTATGATCTGGCTCCACCTTAAATTCCGTATATTGGTACTCAGATACCGGGAAGTTGTCTGGTGGAGAAGATGAGATGGAAGCCAGAAAAAGAGCAGTTCCCAAAAGCCGCATTCTACCAGCTGCACATGAAAGAGCGCGAACAAAACAGGGGCAAGGATAAAGATAAACCTTGCCAGGAAAGACCACCAGTAGAGATAGGCATTCAGATACGTGATTCTTCCTGCAAGAGAAAGTTTCCGGGTGAAGACCGCATGGGTGTTCTGAATGCTCTGGATCACACCCTGCGCCCACAGGATCCGCTGTTTCATCATACCGGACACTGTGGTGGTGGAAAGTCCGGCAGCAAGAACTTCCTCTGCGGCATATGTGATATAGCCTTCTTTCTGCATGCGAAGACTTGTTTCGAAATCTTCTGTGATGGAGTCATAGGGGAAACCTCCGATTCTTTCTATGGCCTCGCGCAGCAGGACGGTATTGCTTCCTGTGTAGGCGGCAGAATTGGAAGATTTCTTACTGCTTTCTGTTCTGCCTGTGTCCTTCTGCGCCATCCCTCCTTATCCCTGATCCATATCTGGGAAAAAAAGTAGGGAACAGTCTTGATAAGAAATTTTCTCTGGGGAATCATGTCTGCATCAAAAGTGGCTATGAGAGGAGAAGCAGTTTTTGACAGGGCATAATTGTAGTTTCCGGACTTTGCATGTTTATTTTCCCGACATCCCAGGTATCCTATCTGGAAGGAAGCAGCCAGTTCCTTTATTTCCGGGCGGTTTCCGTCATCGCAGAGATAGATATGGATCTTTTCTTTGTCCGGATACTCCAGGAAGGTACAGGCATTGACTGTCTTATAGAGAAGATCAGCCGGCTCATTGTGGGTGGCGATCAGCACATCTACGGAAGGGTAGATCAGTCCTGTGGAGCAGATTCTGGCAAGGACTGTGGATGCTATCACTGACATGGACGCTGAAACATCCGGGATTTCGGACAGAAAGCGGCACAGCAGGGAGAAAAGAAGAAGGTCAAACCCCGCGCATACCAAAGAGGAAGCAAGGAATTTCGCCGGTGATCTTAAGAGTGCGGCTAAAACCTGAAAACTGTCCTGAACAGGGCGGAAATGGGTGCTTTTATTTCCATTTTCGTAGATTGTATCGATTTTCACCCTGCGGAGAGGATAATGGTGTTCCAGACAATGTACCAGAACCCGGGTTTCGTATTCGAAATGGTTTCCCGGTATGGACAGGAGAACCGGAAGCAGACTGCAGTGAAAGGAACGCAGACCCGTTTGGGTGTATCTGAGCCAGATACCGCCTGACAGGTAGAAGAGCAGGCTTGAGACCTGGTTTCCCAGCTTGGATTTCCAGGGGATGGCTGCTCCGGAAAACTGCCGTTCTCCCAGGATCAGTGCGCCCGGACTGGCACTGCCTTCTTCAGCCAGGCGGAGGATATCTTTTATGGAATGCTGTCCATCACAGTCTGCGCATACGATCTGCGCAGACTGTTTTCCCTGAGAGCTTAAATAAGAGAAAGCGGTTTTTAATGCTGCGCCTTTTCCTTTGTTTCTCTGGTGGGTAAGAACGGTGCAGCAGGGGAATTTGCTTATGTCGGAAAACAGCTGGTGATATTGAGAATCAGAGCCGTCATTTACTATAAGCAGAAACAGATTTTCGATTTTTGATAAGGCTTTCAGGTAATCATAAAACTTTTCCGGCGGGTTTAGTGCCGGTATTACTACACAGGTCGTTGTTGTCATTTGTTTTTTCTTCAATGGAAATAGTCCTTTCCTTTTTCTTTGAGAAGTACACTGCTGATCAGTTATATTAAGTATCAGGGGATTTTTGTTGACATAACAGGAGATATCATATAGTACAAGGTCAGATAAGGTCAATAATATTTTGAATATTTAATATTAATTTTATATTTATTGGAAATAAATGGTAAATATTTTGAAATTATAGAAAAAACAAAAAAACCGAAAACCTTTAAAAATAAAGATTTTCGGTTTGATATTCTGGCGTCGCTAAGAGGATTTGAACCTCCGGCCTACCGCTTAGGAGGCGGTCGCTCTATCCAGCTGAGCTATAGCGACAGTTAAAAGCAGATGTACATATCTGTACATCACTTATACATAATACTATAAGAGAATCCATTTTTCAAGCATTTTTTGAATTTACTTCTCCGGAGTTTTACGTACATTCAAGTCCTCTGCAGCTTATGGCTTTTTAAGAAAGAATATGCAAATGGTAGAATTTTATGTTCTGTTATAGCAATATTTATGGATAGTTTGATTATAAATATAAAATAGAGGGTACTGTTTCTGAAAAAAATATTTAAAATAGGAAGAAATTGCTATTCGTTTCAATATTATAACGAAATGTTCGCAAAAAAATACAAAAAAATCATGATAAATATTACTATACACAGGTGAAAAAATATTGTATTATAAAGTAAATTATGGTATACTTTACAGGAATTACATAATCTTTATTAAACTGCTGACATAATAAGACTGGTAATGTTTCTTATAATTTTATTATAAAGATAACTTCCGGTTCATGAATGCAAAAATTCCGATTATAAATAATTGTCGGCCCCAAGAATAAGACAGACAAATTACACATTATTGAGGAGAGCCGGCCGTTAAGGGCGGCTTTTTTTGTGAAATTTTTAAATTTAAGAAAAGCAAAGGTAAAAAGTTAGTAAAATATATTAGATTTTATAAAAATATACATAACAATGGAGAGGCAGTGGAAATATGAAAAAACTTGATATACATTGCCATATACTTCCCAAACTGGACGATGGTTCAGGTTCTTTGCAGGAAAGTATAAAGATGCTGAAGATGGCAAGAAGACAGAATGTAATTTCTGTAATTGCCACACCTCATTACTCTGCCCAGTTTAAAAACGATAATCCAGAAAAAATACAAAGATTATGTAAGACATTAGAGGAAAAAGCGCAGGAGGTGGTAGACCCGGAGTTCAGGATCTATCCGGGACAGGAAATCTTCTATACAGATGATATATTGGAGAAATTAACCAGGGGCGAAATTCTTACAATGGCAGGCAGCAGATATGTGTTGGTGGAATTTATGCCTGATGTTCCCTATTCTCAGATTTTCCGCGCAGTGACGGAGCTGGTATTTGCCGGATATATTCCTGTTCTGGCTCACACCGAGCGCTACAGAGCTTTGAGAGAGCCGGGGAGAGTGGAAGAGCTGACAGAGATGGGAGCTTATATGCAGATGAATTACCGGAGGATAGGAGGAAAGTGGTATGAAGAAACTGTCCGATGGTGCAGGAAAGTGCTGAAGGAAGAGAAGGTGCATTTTCTTGCAACAGATATGCATGATCTGAAATATCGATATCCTGCCACCGCGGATGCAGAAATGTGGATGTATAAGCATCTGGACCGACAGTATATGAGAAAAATCTGCTTTAAAAATGCAGAGAAGATACTGGGGTACAACAGATGATACGCTGTGCGTATTATCTGCTGCCATAAATATAAAAAATAGAAAAGGAAAAGTTCAATGGAAAACACACGGGAAGATGAATTAGAAATTGACTTGCGGGAAGTATTTTTTGCACTGAAAAAAAGACTTCTGATCATTCTTGCAGTAGGATTACTGTTTGGCTGCGCGAGCTGTGCCTATACGAAATTATTTATGGAGCCTGTCTATACCTCTTCGTCTACCATGCTGGTTCTTACAAAAGAGACCACTCTGGCATCGGTAGCAGACCTTCAGCTGGGATCTCAGCTTACAAAGGATTATTCCGTGCTGATCAACAGCCGTCCTGTGATGCAGGAAGTGGTAGATAACCTGGGGCTGGATATGGACTATAAGGCGCTGAGAGAATCTGTAACGGTGACCAATCCGGAAGATACCCGGATCCTGCAGTTGTCTGTTACCAATTCTGATCCGGAGACAGCAAAGGCAATCGTAGATGAACTGGCTTCCGTCTCCTCTCAGTATATAGGTGACAAAATGGAAGTAGTTCCGCCTAAGATCATTGAGGAAGGAGAAATTCCAACAGTAAGGACCAGCCCAAGCATGAAAAAGAATGCTGTTCTTGGAATCCTTGCAGGACTTGTGCTGAGTGCAGGAATCATCGTGGTCATGACGGTGCTGGATGACACCATCAAGTCTGAAGATGACATTACAAAATATCTTGGAATCTCCACGCTCAGCAGCGTGCCGGACAGAAAAGATTTCATAGGAAAGAAAAACAAGAGAAAAAATAAACGGAAAGCCGGAAAGGGAAGGAAATAATGGAACAGAAAATAACCATGACAGACCCGCGCAAGGCTGATTATTTCTACGAAGAGGCAATTAAAACTCTTCGTACCAATATCCAGTTTGCGGGAAGAGATGTGAAAACAATCATGTTTACCAGCTGTTATCCCAATGAGGGAAAGAGCGATATCCTTTTCCAGCTGGCAAAAGAAATCGGAAAGACAGGAAAGAAAGTTCTGGTCCTGGATGCAGATATCAGGAAATCCATCTATGTGAGAAGATACCGGATCAATCAGTCAGTAAACGGACTGTCCCAGTATCTCAGCGGACAGGTGGACAGAAAGTGGATCGTGTACAGCACGAATTTTGAAGGTGTGGACATTGTCCTTGCAGGACCGTCAGCACCCAACCCCTCAGAGCTTCTGGAGGAAAAGGCCTTTGACGAGCTCCTGGAGGAAAAGAGAAGAGAATACGATTACATTCTCATTGACACACCGCCTATGGCAAATCTTGTGGATGCCGCTGTAGTGGCCAGACGCTGTGACGGCGCTGTGCTGGTGATCGAAAGTGAACTGGTAAGCTACAAGGTGGCTCAGAAAGTGCAGAGACAGCTTCAGAAGAGCGGATGCCGTATTCTTGGAGCAGTGTTAAATAAAGTAGATACAAAAAAGGATAAATATTATTCTAACTATACGAAATACACAAAATAGAAGCAGGAGGGGAAGGAATGAAGAACAGAAGAAATCCTTTTCTGCTGAATCTTCTTCTTGCTGTGGTATGTCTGGTCCTGTTTGCAGCACTGGCGGTATTCCTTTTGTGGAATCACCGGACAGAGACACAGACTTCCGCGGATCTGCAGGCACTTGCAGAAAAGCAGGTGCAGGAAGAAGAGCAGACCGGAGCTGCCGGAGAAGACAGCCAGACAGAGGAGAATGCAGAAGAGTCGCCTGAAGCATCCCAGGCAGATCAGCCCCAGACATCCTCAGAGGAAACAGCAGATGGGGCAGTGCAGGGAATTGCCTGCTGGGGAGACGAATTCTATTCAGGAGAGGAAGCTGCACAGTATTCTTACCGTTCTGTTCTGCAGAGACTGTTAAGCAAAAATGGTTATGACCTGACTGTTGCCGACAAGACGCTGACAGGGGCCAGCACACTATCCGTAATGAAGATGGCGGGGGTTCCCCAGACAGATCTGGATGCCTATATTACAGCCCATCAGCAGGCGGCAAACGGCGGAGAGATTCCTGTGACCGAGACCGGCATCCGGGATCTGACGCCGGAGCAGACAGACCGCTTCGAAAAAGATTATATACCCGTATTGTTTATGGGATACTACGGCGGCTGGAATCATGATACCTGGGAACTGATTGAACAGCAGCAGAAGGTGCTGGATACCTTTGGTACAAATAAGGACAAATTCATTATTATCGGTCTGGTTCCTCTGGATGGAAGCGTGGGGCTGGAAGATTATGACGGTCCCATGAAAGAAGCCTGGGGAGAACATTACATAAGTTCTGCAGAAGTGACACAGCACTCTCAGGCAACCCATGAAGGACAGGAAGAAATTGCCCAAGCTCTCTATCAGAAACTGATCGATCTGAATTATATCAGCAAGGCAGAGTAAACAGGATACAGAAAAAGGACAAACTATGGCATATAAAAAGAAGAAAAAGATCTGGCTGATCCCTGCAGTCACAGGAGCCGTAATAGCGGCGGCAGGAGGCTTTCTGGTATACAGAGGCATAACAGAAAAAAAGGCGGCACAGACAGAAAGCACAGCGGTACAGACAGCGCAGACGGATACAGGGAATACTGTTTCAGGCAGTTTGACCTGGAAGGGAAAACAATATGTGTATAACGACCATCTCAGCAACTTCCTGTTTCTGGGAGTGGACACAAGAGAAAAGACAGTAACGGCTCAGGGCCAGGCAGATGCCGGCCAGACCGACGCGCTGTTTCTGGTGTCCTGGGACAGAGCCGCGCATAACATTGCTCTTATCACCATACCCAGAGATACGATGACAGACATAGAGACTTTTGATGTGGAAGGAAACAGCCTGGGCATGAGCAAAGATCATATCAGTCTTGCCTATGCTTTCGGCGATGGAGCGGGAAAAAGCTGTGAACTGACAGAAGAAGCTGTCTCCAATCTGCTGTATGGAATCCCCATACAGGGATACTGCTCCATTAATATGGATGCCATCCCTGTTCTGGCAGATGCCATAGGCGGTGTGACTGTCACAGTCCCGGACGACAGTCTGGAAGCTGTAGATCCTCAGTTTCAGAAAGGAGCAGAAGTCCTGATCACTTCGGATAACGCAGAGACCTTTGTGAGATACCGGGACACCGAACAAAGCCAGAGCGCCATATCCCGTATGAACCGGCAGAATGCTTTTCTGGACGCTTATGCGGCGAAGGCAAAAGAGGAATTTTCCAAAAACCCTGGATTTATCACTGATCTTTATACAGATCTGGAGCCTTATATGGTGACCAACATAGGAAATGATCAGTTTGCCAAAGTCCTTCAGGATGCGTCCGAAGAAACTATGCGTGCCCGCTGGACCGTACCGGGAGAAGGGACAGAGGGAGAATCCTTTGACGAATACCATGTGGATGACGGTCAGCTGTATGAGAAGATCATTGAGACATTTTACGAAGAAGCAGAGTAAGGGGACCTGATGATGAAGAAGAAATATCTGGCGGCAGCAGTAATTCTTGGCGCAGCCGCACTGATCTGCGGAGGTATTGGTGTTTACAAATACCTTCAGGAGAAAAACGCAGGAACAGAATACGAAGCATTAAGAGAAGAAGTAGTCCAGGATGTACAGGAGGAAGTTCCTGAAGAAGACGCATCTCAGCCCCAGGAAGAGTCCGGGGAAACCGGGAAGACAGAATCCGCGGTGGAGATTCCTGTTGATTTTGAAGCACTTCAGGAACAGAACCCGGATGTGTATGCGTGGATCAAAGTTCCCGGTACAGCTGTAGATTACCCTGTTCTTCAAAGTCCCACAGACAATGGTTACTACCTTACCCATACCATAGATGGAGAAGAAAAGGCAGAGGGGGCTATCTTTACCGAAAACTACAATACAAAAACCTTTGAAGACCCCAACACAGTGATCTATGGACATGATATGAAGAATGGCTCCATGTTCCAGAGCCTTCATAATTATATGGACAGAAGCTTCTTTGACGAGAACAGAGAAGTTCTGATCTACCTGCCGGATGAGATACGCCATTATAAGATTTTTGCGGCTTATCTTTATGATAACCGGCATCTGCTCCAGAGTTTTGATTTTGGAAACAAAGAAATCTATCAGAAATATTTAGAAAATATATTTTCCATGAGGGATATGAATGCTTTCATAGATACCTCCATGGAAGTGACATCTGAGGATAAGATCATTACCTTATCCACCTGCTATGCAGGAATCTCAACCCAGAGATATCTGGTACAGGCTGTACTGGTATCTATAGAAAAATAAAGAAAGGAAAGGTGAAGCCCAATGAAGAAAAAACTCTTTGGTACATTTCTGGCAGCTGTTCTTGTGGTTGCTTCCGCGGTGAGCACATTCGCTGCACCAAGCAAAACTGCTCAGGCAACTCCTGCAGGGGAATCCGAAGGCAAATACGAAGCAGCAGAAATCACACAGGAATCCTTCCAGGAGCTGGCTCAGAGCAAGCCGGAAGTAGTGGAAAAGATCCTTGCAGTCAATGCAGGAACTGAAACACTGGAGAGTATCGGTGAGCAGACACCCGAAATCGCCGCTCAGTTAGAAGGGAAATCCCTTCTGACAAAAGTCTTCGACCTTACACCCGTAGAAGGCGGAGTCAAAAATGCAGACGGTAAATACGTGGTGACCTTATCTGTTCCGGCACTTTCTGAGTCTGTTTCAGATGTACTGGTTCTGCACTACAGCACAGTAAGAAATGTGTGGGAAGTGATCACTCCTTCCAATGTAGATGTACCGAACAAACAGATCACTGCGGAGTTCGAGGATCTGTCACCAGTTGCAGTAATTGCTAAGGCAGACGCAGCTGCGGCAGTCAACAATGCAGTAGGTTCCGCTCCGAAGACAGGCGCAGCGTCTGACTGGGCACTTTATATGGGTGCAGCAGTTGTTCTTCTGGCAGCAGCGGGATTTGCAGTAAAGAAAAGCAGAGCTTAAGAAAAGCTCAGGGACTGCCGCAGAGCAGTAAGCTTTAAATAAAAAAGCGGCAGTTCCGAATAACAAGAGGTTTAGGGGGAGACATGTACCGAAAGATATCAAACAGTTGGCTGAAACACTGGGATTTTATTTTATTGGATTTAATCACTCTTCAAATTGCATATGTGTTTTCCTGTATTGTATGGAACGGATTTACCAATCCTTATGAGAACCAGGTATACAGAAATATTGCTATCGTCATCTGTCTGTTGGATATCTGTACTGCTTTTTTTCTGGAAGGCTACAGAGGGATTATGCGCAGAGGGTACATTCAGGAATTTAAAGCGGTTTTAAAACACATGGCTGCAGTGGCTGCAAGTGAGGTAATTTACCTGTTCTTAAGTAAAAGCGCAGAGCAGTTTTCCAGAGTATCTTTTTTGATTTTTGTAATAACTGCGGTGATCTTCATCTATGTGGAAAGGATATTGTGGAAATCTTACTTACTGAAGCACAAAAAAGTGTTTTACGGTAAAAGAGCTCTATTGGTTCTTACTACCAGTGATATTGCAGCAAAGGTCCTGGCTACAGTTGAGGATAATACCTACAACGAGCTGGAGATCATCGGTGCGGTGATCATGGACAGAAATGACATGGTAGGACAAACAATTTCAGGAACTCCAATCGTGTGCAGACGGGAAGAAATCTTTGACTATATGCAGACACGCTGGATAGACGGCGTTCTGGTGAATACGAAAAGGGCAGATCTGCTTCCGGAACATTTCACCACAACTTGTGTGAAGATGGGAATCACGGTGCACAGAAAGATCGCTGAAATCAAAGAGGGAATCAAAAATCAGCAGCTGGACAGCCTTGGAGGGTATGTAGTCCTCTCTACCAATATTCGTATGGCAACGTCCAGACAGTTATTTTTAAAGCGTTCAATGGATATCTGCGGAGCAGTCGTGGGGCTGATCCTGACAGGCATTCTTACTCTATTTCTTGCGCCTGCCATTTATATTGCTTCTCCGGGACCAATCTTCTTCTCCCAGGTCCGCATAGGAAGAAATGGCAGGAAGTTTAAAATCTATAAATTCCGCAGTATGTATATGGATGCGGAGGAGAGAAAAAAGGAACTGATGAAAAAGAATCAGATGAAGGGATTTATGTTCAAGATGGACGCGGATCCCAGGATCATCGGAAGCGGACCGGATGGAACGCGGCATGGACTTGGCTGGTTTATCAGGAAGACATCCATTGATGAATTTCCCCAGTTCCTGAATATCCTGAAAGGCGACATGAGCCTGGTAGGTACAAGACCGCCCACAGTAGATGAGTGGGAGCAGTACGAACATCATCACAGAGGACGTATGGCAATCAAGCCGGGGCTGACCGGTATGTGGCAGGTAAGCGGCAGAAGCGATATTACAGACTTTGAGGAAGTGGTCCGGCTGGACGTGGAGTACATACAGAAGTGGAACCTGGCACTGGATATTAAGATACTGCTGAAAACGGTGTTGGTGGTATTTCAGGGGCGAGGATCCAAGTAGGAAAAGAGAAGTTAAAATAGTGTCAATTATTTGGAATAAAGGAATGATTGGGCTAAATATCAAAACGTCATATGAGGACATATTTACATCGACTGTATATGGGGTATGAATTCCGAAAAACTATCAAGAATCTTTTCAAAATAACGCTTTATAATGATTAGATTGATACTAGGAATATTCATTTCCTATGAAAAATGATTGGGCTAAATACCAAAACGCCATATAAAGACATATTTGTACATACTAAACACCTGTTTTATGAACTTTTAGGAGGTTCTGGATAGTCTTTCCAAAGTTTCGCTTTATAATGCCGGAATTTATACGGGAAATGTTCATTTTTGATGGAAAATGTTTGCCCTAAAGCTAAAAATAGCGCTTTAACACCTATTATTTACATTTTTTGCTCTAAAAATAGCTGTAAAACAGCTATTTAGATAGAAAAATGAAAAAAACAGATACGCAGACTGGCTGAAAATGCAGGA
>PPYE01311575.1_pt1 | contig 18328 bp, 14 predicted proteins | sample 1559881 | NCBI WGS metagenome assembly PPYE01 (sample SAMN08240022, study PRJNA423297) | Human gut metagenome, whole genome shotgun sequencing project. | reverse complement strand
GCCTTTGGCGATGGATTTTAGCACTCCTGAATCACTTTCTTACGGTCAGCGCAAAGCGCTGGCCTGCGCAGCTAAATGCGCTGACCTGCTGAACAGTTACGAATAGTTACAATATTTTTTCTGCAAGCTGCTTATTTTATGCATTTTTCCAGCAGCTTCCTCGTTTTCTCCACCTCGATGGGCTTCACAAGATGGCCGTTCATGCCGCTTTCCATGGACTTTTTCATATCCTCGCTGAAGGCATTGGCGCTCATGGCGATAATAGGGATGCTCACGCTGTCTTCCTTTTCCGACATGCGGATAAACCTTGTTGCCTGCAGGCCGTCCATAACCGGCATTTTGATGTCCATCAGAATACCGTCATAATAATATGGAGGAGCGTCCAGGAATTTTTCCACCGCTTCTTTTCCATTCACAGCTTCCTCGGCCATAAATCCCCATCCTTCCAGAAGGGTTACCGCAATCTCCCGGTTAATATCATTGTCCTCCACAACCAGAATTCGTTTTCCGGAAAAATCCGCAGCGGCGCCGGACTTTTCCATCCCTGCATCCCCTCCGCGTTCTCCGACAAAGGGCATGGAAAGCGTAAAATAGAAGCAGGATCCTTTACCCGGCTCGCTTTCCACCTCCAGCTTGCCGCCCATCATCTGTACCAGACGGCTGGATATGGAAAGGCCCAGGCCCGTCCCTCCGTATTGTGAGGCCGTGCTGGCCTCTGCCTGTTCAAAAGCATTAAAAATGGATTTCTGCCGCTCCTTCTGGATGCCGATCCCATCGTCCGTCACACTGAAACGGAGCCGCAGCAGCTCTTCATCAGCATCTGTCTGCTCAACCCGCAGCGTCACATGGCCTCCCGGAGGCGTAAACTTCACCGCATTTCCCAGAATATTAATCAATATCTGGTTCAGGCGCAGATCGTCTGCCATAATCGGCCGTTTTTCCTCACAGCTTACTTCCGTACTGAAAATAATGCCTTTTGCTTCCGCCTGAGGCTCAATAAGAATTTTCAGGCTGTTTATGATTTCATGCAAATCGTTCCTCTGGATATTCAGCTCCACCTTGCCGCTTTCAATGCGGGACATATCAAGAATATCGTTGATAAGCTGCAGCAGATAGGTATTGGCCGTTTCTATTTTATGAAGGCATTCCGCCATCTTTTCCTTATCCTCCAGAACCGTCTTCGCAATCGCAGTCATCCCCATAATGGCATTCATGGGCGTACGGATCTCATGGGACATACGGGAAAGGAAATCCGTCTTAGCCTGGCTGACGGCATCCGCCCTCGCTTTCATGGTAAAGGAGCTGATAATCCGGGCCAGTTCCTTGATAAGCCGCTTCTCCTCATCCGTCCATTCATAGCCCTCTTCCTTCTTTTCCCAGCAGAAAGCGCCTGCATACGTCCCCTCATTCCAGAACGCGGCGTGCAGCACGCTGGGCATCATATGCTGATGGAAAATAAGCTTTTCCGTACTGGTTCCGTCTGCCGAGTAAACACTGAGGATATGCTCCAGATCCTCCCGGCTTAAGTAAAACGGCTCCGTCTCATGATACCCCACAGCCTTGTCCGCCCACTGGTAAATGCAGGAGACATTCCGGTATTCATGGTTGACTTCACTGATGCATACCCTGTCCAGCTTCATCCGTTTTCCAATCCGGACAAGCAGCAGGTTCATGGCGTCGGAGATGTTCCTGGCTTTTCCGAGAAGCTCCAGCGCAAAGGTGGTCAGTTCTTCATCAGCGCTCAGATTGCTGCTGCCGACACTGTTGATCAGCAGTTCGTCCGGGTACAGGCTGGTCAGCCAGCTGCCCAGCTCATTAGAGGTATCCAGATAACAGGCCGCCCGGCCCTTGCCGTTTTTCTTCAAATATTGAAGCGTGCTCTCCGCACAGCGGTAAAGCCCGCTGTAATCCTCTACAACAGAGGTGACGCACATGCCGATGCTGGCGGAAATACCCGATTCCCCTTCCATATCGGGAAAAAGGCCGCGTATCCTTTCGGCAATTGCCTTTCCCTGCACCACTGCTTCCGCCTTGGTACAGTTTTCCACAAAAACCATGAACTCATCGCCGCCCAGCCGGATGAGGATATCCTCCTCCTTCGTTTCCCGCCGCAATACATCCGCCGTTTCCTGAAGCAGCACATCCGCAAAAACGCTGCCGGAAACGTCGTTGATTTTCTGAAAATTATCCATATCCAGAAGCATCAGGCCACAGATCTGATCCGCCCTCTTATGCTCCAGCCGTTCCTTTACAAGCGCAATGCCTGCTTCCCTGGTATAAAGCCCGGTCAGGGGATCCTGCGTCCTGGCTTTTCTCAGGGCGATTTCCATCTCCTTTTCCTTGGTAATATCCTCTGTGATGCCCACCACGTAGCCAGGTTTCCCCGTACTGTCATACCGGAGGACGGAAAGCGTAATGCGCCGCCAGTTCTTCCGGTCCTGATCCATAAATTCGCCTGTGGCGGTCCGTTCCCCCCTGTCAATGGCCCGGAACATCTGAAGAAACGCATCATGATATTCCGGCGCCGCATATTCCCTGGCAAAGGTTTCCGCCATATTGATGCAAACCGGCGTTTCCCGCCCATAGAATTCTCTGGTGCGCTCAGGCAGCGTCCCTATACCGCTGACAGGATCATAATAAAACTCATATATGGATGTATGCTCCAGGGAAAGGCGGAGGAACTCATTCCCGGCCTCCAGCTGCTTCTCCAGCAGCCGATTCTTCTGCTCGATTTCCTTACGTCTGTTAATATCCAGAAATACGCTCTGCACCACCAGCTCATCGTCCAGATCCCGGATAAGCTCAGCGCTTCCGATAACCCAGCATTTTCTTCCGTCCCTGCACTTTACGCGGTATTCATAAAAGAACTTATCCCCGGCTTCCTTCAGTTCGTCAATCCCCTTAATGATCCGCTCCCTGTCTTCCTCACAAACGGTGGACGTAAGATCCCATTCCTGCTTCTCCCAGAATTCCTGTTCCTCATATCCCAGAATCCGTATGGCTTCTTTGTTGGCATTTTTAAACCGCGCCAGCCCGTTATCCATCATGGAATACTGGATAATGCCGCAGAGCACCGACTGAAAAAGATTGTTATACCGCTGCTTTTGCCTTTCTGTTTCCTTCAGCTGCTGTCCTTGCACAAGGTTTGTCTTTCTCAGCCGCACCAGTTCCGTGATATCCTGATGATACCCTCTGATACGGTAAATCTGCCCTTCCCTTTCATAGACCTTGCCGCTGCATCTGACAAAAATTTTTCCCATCTGCGGATGGTTCCAGTAGTACTCCACCTCCGCCAGTTCTCCCGTTTTCAGCATTCTGTCCGTGTAATCCTGGACCGCTTTCTCGTAGCCAGGCTCAATCCGCTCCTGGAAAAAGGCAAACTGCTCCTTTGGTGTAAGCTCCATATGCTCCGTTCCCAGCAGGACGTGCATCTGCTCATCCGGATACATCCGGAACTCTCCCGTCTCATTATCCACTTCCACGATCCACATGCCAATCCGGCCGGTCTGCAGTACTTCCTTCAGCCAGTCGGCCTTATAGAGCTGATTTTCCAACCCGTCCCTGTTATCCATTGCCCCTCACCTTTTCCTACCGTATCTGTCCTGCAACAAACTTTCTGATCCTCTCCGCTTTCTGGAGGCCGCTGATATCTTCACGGAATAATATCCCCAGCTGCCCGTAGACACAAAAGGAAGCTACCGTTTCCGGATCCTCCACCGCAGTGAGACGCCCCAGCTTCATCTCCTCCGTGATCGCATCCGTCACATGAGGCACCAGCCGCTCCGCCACCTTCAGTGAAAGCTTCTGATAGACGCCTTTTTTGTCGGGGCTGTTAAAAATTTTATAATAATAGCTGTCGTCATCCTCAATATGGATGAAAGACTGCGTACTCATAATCTTTTCCCGCAGCGTTGTCCGACCGTCCCTGATCGCTTCCCCCATCTGCTCAGCCAGCCGTCCGGCATAATTTTCCAACGCCCCGTCAAAAAGTGCCTCCTTTGATTTGAAATACCTGTAAATCAGCCCCTGCGCCACCCCCAGCTTCAACGCAATGTCACTGATGGACGTCTTTTCATACCCCTTCTCATAAAAAACCCGCATTGCCGCGTCCAGTATCTCCTGCCTTCTTTCCTCCGATGCCTTTGAAACGCGCATTTCCCCTTCCCTCCTTACAAGGTAAAGCCAGGCTCGTCACCCGGCTCCGAAAATTTTTCCGTTTATGTCTTCAATTGTCAGTTTTTCCAGCCTTTCATAGCAGCGGCGATCCAGCTGATCATAAATTCCGTCAAGAAGGCCGGCCATCCCCGAAGCCACAAGGCAGTCCATATCCTGGTTCCCGCTCTTCCAGGAGGAAGAAACAAACCTGGCCTCCACCGCCCGCGCAATCATGCTAAGCGTCACCTTATCCGCAGGCCCGTTGAATAAATAGCCTCCATCCAGCCCTTCCCTGGTGGTTACCAGCCCCGCTCTTTTCAGCTTCGCCATAACCTTGCGCACACGGGCCGGATTGGTACATATATTTTCCGCCAGCACCTCGCTGGAAACCATTTCCCCCTTATGGTTTAAAAAGGTAAGCGCATGAACCGCCATGCCAAACTCACTTGTCATATCTGCTCCCTCACATTTTTTAATATCTGAAATAACTGTTTTGTACCTTTACAGTTATTACCTGAAAACAATATCATATCACATTCCGCCGGTTATCTGAATAACTTTTTTTGCACTGCGGATACTAATTGTCACAGTTCATCCGGGACTGTATTGTAACTGCCGGCAACTGAGAAAAAACACCGCGGCCCCTATATGGCAGGCCGCCTTGGAAAGAAAGGACATTTGACCATGGATAATAACGAGATACCGGATTCTGCACTGGCAAAAAATGCGCTGGACAGCATTCCGCAGACCAAAAGTGATGCAAAGGATATCGTGGGTCTTGTAAAGGAAAGCGGCCGTATCACCGGCTATCAGCTCTCCGACGGCTCCACGGTTTCCAAGGAAGAAGGCGTTGCCCTGGCAAAGGACGGAGAAATCAGGGGAGTCGGCATCGCCCACCGAAAGGATACCGAATATCTGAAATCCATCCCTGACGAAACAGAAAACAACAACTTAAGCTCCCTTCCCTCCGTTACCCCGGAATAAAATACTTCCTGGCAGGACAACGCTTCACTGATTAAGGCGCGCGGGCTTTATGCCCGCCGCCGGGTTCCCGGCGTTTTACCTATCCGTCCTTGTTCCATACGGCCTGGAAAAGCAATAACAGTTTTTCCCTTTCCTTTTTGCCTCATACATGGCGCGATCCGCCGCATTAAACAGATCCACAAACTGACTCCCGTCCTCCGGGCACCTGGAAATCCCTATGCTCACGGATAATGGCGGTATCCCCTGCTCCATGCCCAGCTTCAGGTGCTGCATCAAAAGCTCTGCCTTCTTTCCTGCCAGTTCCCGGCTGTTCGTGGAATTAAGAAATACCATCCACTCATCCCCGCCGATGCGGCCGATCACATCATCTGCCCTGAACACCTTCTGCAGGCAGCTTCCCACAAAGCAGAGGGCTTCATCGCCTCCGGCATGCCCATAAGAATCATTCACCAGCTTGAAGTTATCCAAATCAATCATGAACAGCAGTCCGATGCATTCCTCCTGAAGCCGCCTGCGGATTTCAACCTCTGTGGCCAGCTTGTTGCGCAGACCGGTCAGGCCGTCTGTCTCCGACATTTCCAGAAGATACTCCTCATGCCTTTTTTGTTCCTCAATGTCCGTAATCTTACCAACTACGGAAGAAACGGTTCCCTTTTTGTAATCATAGCGGTACTGGATCAGCGTCCAGAAATAATTATCCCTGTCAGGATACATCAGCCTGACGCGGACTTCCTTTTTATCCTTCTTCAGCCGGCCGGAAAACAGCTGGCTGACTTCCTCAATATCACCGCCGTAAATATATCTGTTCCCCATATTTTTTAGGAAATCCTTCTGCACCAGGCCATGAATTCTGAAAAGCCTGTCCGCATTGGGAGTAAACCGGATAATATCACGCCGGATATCATAATCAAACAGCACCGTATCGGAAAACTGCTCCAGCAGCAAATACCGCCGTTCCTCCACACCGATATGCTTTGCCATTTTCAGGAAAAGCGAAAAGAGGAAAACGCAGAAGACGGCTACTGCCACCAGAAGAGCCACAGTTCCGCACATGGTACGGTAAACAATCCTTTCCATATGGATGTTGGCCATATCCGCCTGGAAGCATACCACATAATGCCAGTCGTTAATTCCCAGATCCACTACAGAAAAGTAAATCGGCACGCCTTCTCTTTCTCCCACACGGATGCTGGCGTTTTCCCCATTCTCCAGGTACTTCAGCATATCCCTGCAGATATCGCCGTCAATTCCTTCCTCGGCCATCCTGTCCGCCAGGCTGCCTTCCCATTCCCCGTCGCCTTTTTTCACCGGGATGATATTGCCCTGCCCATCGGTGATCAGACAGCGGAACACCTTTCCCTGTACCGCAGGGTAAAAAGATGTGGCCACAAGCATATCCGCATTGATAATGCCCCGAAGCGTCCCTGCAAACTTTCCGTTTTGATAAACCGGGACGCCGATAGTAATACAGTACAGGCCGCCAAGCCTGTCAGAATATGTAATATCGGAAATGACAGTCTCGCCTTCCTTCAGACGTTCCACTATCCGGGCGTCCTCCTCCCGCGCTTTCCCGGTCCTGATACTCTCTTCCAGCTTTTTCTCACTCGTATAGATATACCACTCATCCTCCCTGGCCTCGCTTAAAGCAGTCAGATATCCTTCCACAGCATACGTATCTTCCTGCTGTCCTATAAGAACCGCCAATGCATCCAGCATATTTTTCATCCTGTCCATTTCAGCCAGTATTTCTTCACGCTGGCCCGAGGTATAGGTATTCAGGTTCTCCGTCATGATCTGCGTAAATTCCGAACGCGCTGAATTATAAAAATAAGAAACGGCCAGAGCTACGGAAATACTCAGAAAAATCACCGCTGCCAGGCCTGCCGCCAGATACCATCTTCTGTCAAATTTATATTCCCCGTTCTTTGCGTTTTTCTTTTCCACAGTCTTTTTTTTCACAGGTTCGGCCTGCTGCACATTCCTTTCGGAAGGCACCTGGTAAAACCCACCGGAGCTTTCATACCGGGCATAAAAATCCTCCGGCGGTATGGGCCTGGAAAAATAATACCCCTGTCCCGTCGGGCAGCCCAGCCGCTTCAGATAAAGGCACTGCTCTTCCGTTTCCACACCCTCGCACAGTACCTGCACATGAAGACGCTGCGCAATATTTATCATATTCGGTACAATCGCTTCATTCCTGTATACCAGTTCCTTTTTTGTGGAAAGGAACTTCTTGTCCAGCTTCAGGACATCAAAATTCAGCTCCTGCCATATATTGATTCCCGAATAGCCGGAGCCGAAATCATCTATGGACACCCGGTAGCCGTACGCCCTCAGCCGGTCAATCAGCTGCTTGGCTCCGGAAAATTCATCCAGCAGAATGGTTTCCGTCAATTCAAACTCCAGAAGATCGGACGGGATTTCATAAGCCTGCGCGACAGAATGGATGATATCGGCGGTTTCCGGATTATGGATATGCAGGCGCGACAGGTTTACCGAAGTCTGCACCACCGGCAGCCCTTTTTCCCTTCTATCTGCCAGGAAGGCGCACACCTTCCTGTAAATCAGCATATCCAGCTCCACAATGCTCCCATTGGCTTCCATGACAGAAAGAAAAGCATCCGGATAAATAATGCTTCCATCACGGCCGACCCTTCTCGCCAGCGCCTCCGCCCCTATCGTCCTGCCTGTTTCCAAATCCACCTTGGGCTGGAGATAAAAAAGGAACCTTTCCTCCCGGAGGGAGTCATTGACAGCCCGCTCCAGCTCATACTGATCAGTCATCTGCTTCTGCATGGCGTCACTGTAGGGGAATGCCCTTAAGGAGCCGCGCCTCTTCGCCTCCTTACGCGCCAGATTGGCGCCGTCCACCGCATATTTTAAGTTTCCGCCGGTTACTTTGCAGATACCGCAGGAAAGCTTTAATGTACATAAAGGGTAATTCGTTCCCTGTTCCTCAAGGAACAGACGGGAACGCTGCTGATAAGATATGATGATTTTTTCCACATCCACGTCTTTTTCTGTCTGTATCAGGCAGAGGAACTGATCAGAAAAAATATTTACACAGGTCCTGACCTGGGGATCCCTTTTCAAAGCCTCCTCCATTGCCCGAAGAAGGCTGTCCCCGGCTTCCATTCCATAGAAATGATTCACCATCTGAAAATCCGTAAAATCCAGATACAAAAGATAATACGCAAAATCATCTGATAAATTCTGGAGAATTTGATTTGATTCCTGCAGAAAACTTTCATATGGATACATGTACTTTCCCTCCGTTTTATTGTTCTGAATAGCAGGCAGAACTTTTTTCTAAACCGGATTCATTCTACCAGTTACACAATCCATTACAATTATAGCACTCTGCGACAATTTTTTAAATCATTTTACGGTCAATTCTGGTCTTAAACCGGTATTTTTACCAACTCACTGCTAAATTACCCGTCATATGCTGTTTAATATGGCTTTCCATGCCATGCTTCCAGGGCAAAAGAGGGGCATATCAACCAATCACAGCAGAACGTACGCCCGCAGGGCGCGCAAAAACAAAAGCAGGCTCATTTCAGAACCTGCTTCCACTCCCCTTCATCTTCATATAAATAATGCTCATTTACCTCGTCCTTCAGGAACAGCTGGAACATCAGCTCCATTCCGGAGGCAAGCGGCTGGGCCATCAGCTCCGACCGTTTTACCCAGTATACCTCCCCTTCCTCCGAGGAACGAAGCTCGCCCTCAAAATGGCCGGTTTTATAACAGAGGACCACATAGCGGACATCTTCCTCTTCCTGCCACTGCTTTACTCCGCAAAGGACGGGGTTTTTGATCTTAAGGCCGGTTTCCTCATAAACTTCCCGGATTACGGAATCCGTGAAGGATTCCTTTTTCTCCACATGGCCGCCGGGAAAGGTTATGCCGCCCCATTCTTTATCCTTTCTGTTCTGTACCAGAACGTTTCCGTTGCCATCATACACCATGCACATATTGGTAAAAATCGCTTTTTCACTTCTGTCCATTTTATCATCCTGCTTTTTTACTTAATCAGCCGTAACAGTTCAACCGGGGACCGGGCTGTTACAATCAGTATTCAGCCGTTTCCGCATTAAGGCCCGTATCCATGCTGCCCGAACGGAATCCCTTCAAGTCAAGTGTAACATACAGAAAGCCCAGCGCTTCCAGTCTGGAAACTAGATCTTTTCTGTGTGCCAGTACCGCCGGCATATCCTTTTCGTCCACTTCGATTCTGGCAACCTCCCCATGCACACGGATGCGCACGTTATAAAGTCCCAGGCCGCGCAGATAAGCTTCCCCCTGATCCACCTGTTTCATTTTATCCATATTCAGCCTGGTCCCATAGGGGAAACGGGTGGCCAGGCAGGGGGCCGAGGGCCGGTTGGAAACGGAAATCCCATATTCCCCGGCAAACTTACGCACCTCCTCCTTGGTGATGCCAAGAAGGGCCAGCGGGCTGGTAATGCCCAGCTCCCGGATCGCCCGGATGCCGGGACGGTACACCGTCAGGTCGTCTGCATTGGTTCCCTCCACAATCACCGGGACGCCCAGCTTCTGCGCCTTCTTCTTCATTTTCTGAAAAAGAAGTTTTTTGCAGCGGTAGCAGCGGTCAACCGGATTGTCTTCAATTCCGGCCTCCGCCAGCTCGTCTACGGACAGAATCACATGGACGGCCCCCATTTCCTTTGCCACACGTCCTGCCACCTCAATATCCTCCGTTGGGTGAAGGGCGGTCTGTATGGTAACCGCATATACTTTTTTCCCGGTCCGGCCTGCGCTGTCACAGGCGGCCTTCAGCAGGAGGCTGCTGTCCACGCCTCCTGAAAACGCCACCATGATATCCTCTCCGGCAAGCTTATCCATCATTTCCGTCAGTTTCTGTCTCTTTTCCTCTGTCCCTTCCATGAATACTCCTTTTAAAAGACTTCTTTTTTACCATGCGGCAAATACGCCGGCATGTCTGCGCATCCCCTGTATGGAGCGTGTCCGGACATTTATTCCGCAGGCTGCACGTCCTGTTTTTCCGGACAGGCCGCCTTTATCATTTCATAAACCTCCATAAAGGGGCGTTTATGTTCCCTGCTCAGCCTGGCGGCATCCGCATATTCCGGATAGTATCTGTTTTCCCCCTCCAGCCTGCATACCTTTACGGATGCCTGGCCCAGAGGCGTGCCGACCTGTATTACCTCTCTTGGCAGCACAGTCCTTTCCATACATAGCCTGCGGATGCCGATGGTAGTGGTTTCCGCAAAAATAACCCGTTCCAGCCTGTCCGCATCCTCTTCGGAACAGATAACATTCAGCTGGTAGGCAGGGCGGTTCTTCTTCATGAACACGGGAATGTAATGCACATCCCTCGCTCCTTCTTCAAACAGCCTGTCCATGACATATCCCAGCATCTCGCCGGTGCAGTCATCGATATTTGTTTCCAGCTTGCAGATGGTGTCCTTTCTGTTCTCCTCACCGCGGATCAGCATCGCCCGCAGTATGCTTGGGCGTTCGTAGCTGCGTTTGCCCGCTCCCATTCCTGTTTTCACTATGGTAAAGGCTTCCGGAAGCTTATCATCCGTCTTCACCGCAGCCACAATGGCCGCTCCGGTGGGTGTGACCAGCTCTCCCTGAATTTCCGTCAGCTTCAGCTTCAGCCCGTTAGCCCCGGCGATGTTTGCAACCGCGGGTACCGGTACGGGAATCATGCCGTGCTGGCATCTGACAAAGCCGCTGCCTTCGCAGAGCACAGGCACCACAGCCCTGGTGATATTCAGATTATCCAGGCACACCGCCGCCGCCACGATATCGACGATGGAGTCCACCGCGCCCACCTCATGAAAATGGACCTCCTCCGCCGGGACGCCATGGGCGGCTGATTCCGCTTCCGCCAGTATCCGGAAAATGCGGCAGGCAGTTTCCTTTGCCCGGTCTGAAATTTCAGCATGATCTATGATATGAAGGATTTCCTTCAGGCCGCGATGCTCATGGTGGTGATGGTGATGTCCGTGATGTTCTCCGTGGCTGTGTACTTCTTCGGTGATGCTGTGTTGTTCCCCATGAGAGTGCGCTTCCGGGATGTGGCTGTGCACTTCATGATCGTGTTCGCCATGGCTGTGCCCTTCATGATCGTGCCCGCCGTGGCTGTGCCCTTCATGGACATGCTCCCCTTTGCCGTAAAGATACTCCATATCATGATCATGGTTCTCATGCGCCTCATCCAGCACCACATTAAAATCACATACATCCAACCCTGATTTCACAACCCTTTTGATTTCAACGGAAAAGCCGCTAAGCGGCAGGCTGGAAAGCGCCCTGCGCAGCACCTCCTCGTCAGCCCCCAAATCCAGCAGGGCCGCCACCGTCATATCACCGCTGATGCCGGAAAGGCATTCCAAATATAAAATTTCGTCCATTTATGCTCCTGTCCGCCTGCACCCGCAGGCTCCGTTTTTCTGTCCTCTGCCGTATATTATACACCATCACCCTGCCGTACCGCCAGCCTGTTAATCTGCGTCGCCATATAACCTGCGCCGTAGCCGTTGTCGATGTTGAGCACCGCAATCCCGTTGGCACAGGAATTGATCATGGTCAGAAGCGCGGACAGCCCGTGCATATTGGCGCCGTAGCCTACCGAGGTGGGCACGGCCAGCACCGGATTGCTCACCAGCCCGCCGATGACGCTGGCCAGCGCCCCTTCCATCCCCGCCACCGCAACCACGCAGTTGGCGCTCTGTATCACATCCAGCCGGGACATCAGCCTGTGAATACCGCTCACTCCCACATCATAAATACGGTCCACATTTGAGCCGAAATATTCCGCCGTCTGCGCCGCTTCCTCCGCCACGGGAATATCCGCCGTACCTGCCGTGCACACGGCAATCCTGCCAATCCTCTTCTTCCCTTCTTTTTCAATCTTGAGGATGTGGGAAATCTCATCATACTGTACCTGGGGAAATTCCTTCTTAATCAGTTCGTACTGAGAAAGCGACGCCCTCGTTCCCAGCACCTCCCCTTCTTCCTCATACAAATGTCTGAAAATCTCCTTCAGATGGGCATCCGCCTTGCCGCTGCAGAAAATAACCTCCGCGAAACCGGAACGTAGCTTTCTGTGGGAATCCAGCTTGGCATATCCCATATCCTCAAAAGGCTGACGCTTCAGATAAGCCTCCGCTTCCTCCAGTGACATTTCCCCGTTTTTAAACTGCATTAAAATTTCCTGTGTATCCATTCGTCTTCTCCTGTCTGCCTGTTTTCAACAACTCCGTTCCCTGCAGCCCTTTCAGCTCCACCTGCCTGGTGCATACGTAATCCAGAAGCTCCCGGCTGTGGCTGACCACCAGCATGCCAATCTGCCGCCGCGCCGTCTCCTCCATGAGGAAATTCCATATCTGCCCCTGGGTAATCAGATCCAGCATGGTGCTGATTTCGTCCGCAATCAGATACCTGGTACGCCTTCCCAGCGCCCTGGCAATGCAGAAACGCTGCAGCTCCCCGCCGGACAGTTCCTGGGGAAAGCGGCCCTTCCAGTCCTCTTCAATCCCCAGCCCCTCTTCCAGCCTGCGGTCAATGCCGTCGCCCTCCGCCAGCGTTTTGCGCAGTTTGAGGCGGGGGTTCACCGCCCTTTCCGGGTGCTGCCAGACCATCTGCACCGGACAGTAACCTTTTGCAGGAAGCAGTTTCCCATCCACAAGTACACGGCCTGCATCCGGCTGCAGATATCCTGCCAGTATTTTCATCAGCGTCGTTTTTCCATAACCGCTGGGCGCAAGCACACCCACCCGCTCCCCGGGGCCCACGCTGAGGCTGACGCCCTTGAGCACCGGCGGTTCTCCCTTTTGATAGGAGAAAAAAATATTTTCAGCTTCCAGCATGTCCGTTGGCCTCCTTTACCGCCGATTCCAATCCCTTTCCATGGTGGTGATGGGAATCATCCTCCCTGCATTTGATGCAGCGCACCGTACCGCAGCGCACCACCCGTTCCGGAATCTCCCCCAGACATTCCGGAGAGAAATCCGGACACCTCGGCCCGAATACACAGCCTTCCGGCAGATCCTTAACATAAGGCTGCACACCGTCAATGGGAGTAAAGCCGTTCCGTGGCATTGCCCTCCATAAAGCCCTGGTATAAGGGTGGCGCAGAAGCTCCTGGGAGGCAAAATCTCCTACCAACGCTTCCTCCACCGTTGTCCCCGCATAAAAAACGGCGATTCTGTCCGCCACCTCCAGCGCCAGTTCGATATCATGGGTAATCAGCAGCACGCCGTTTCCCGCATCCGCAAACCGCCGGAAATCCTCCATCGCTTTTTTTGCCAGCGCCAGTTCCATGCCCGGGGTCGGCTCGTCCGCTATGATCAGCCTTGGATTTTCCATCAGGGCCGTTGCCAGGAGAATCCGCCGGCTCATTCCGCCGGAACAGGCAAAAGGGTATTTTTCCGCCGTATCCTCCGGCAGGCCATACTGGGAAAAAAGCGCCTGCTGCCGCTTCCCGGCTTCCCGATCCTTCCTTCCTCCACGCACCTGCTTTCCCACCTTCATCAAAGGATCCAGGTAAGTGACGCTCTGGGGCACCAGCGCAATCTCTTTTCCCCTGATATGCGCAAGCCTCTTTGGCGTCAGCGGCTCCTGAAGGAAATAAATATCCCCGCCGCACCGTGCATTGGAGGGAAGCAGCCCCATGACCGCGTGGGCAAGAAGGCTTTTCCCTGAGCCGCTGGAGCCTACCACCGCTACGATTTCCCCTTCATGCACCGCCACGTTCAGCCTGGATATGACCGGAAGATCCACCTGTCTCGTCCCCTTGTCATACTGCCGGAAGGAAACGGACAGATCCCTGATTTCCAATATATGAAATTTCTCCGAACAGCTCATGTTCCGCCTCGCTTATTTCTGAAAAAGTATTTTCTTAAAATGTTATTTGTGGAAATGCAGCTTACCCTCACAGTTACTCACAGTTACCGCCAAAGCCTGCCCTATTCCTGCACGCTGGACGGATCCAGCAGCCTCCTGAGCGCATTCCCCGCCACGTCAAACAGCTCTACCGTCAATACCAGCATGACGCCCGGAAGCACGGCAAGCCACCATTTCCCCGTAATCAGGTACCTCATGCTTTCCGACAAAATGACGCCGATGGCAGGCTGCTCGGAGGTAAGGCCGAAGCCAAGGAAGGTGATGCTGGCCTCATGCAGTATGGCATGGGGAAACATCAGTATCAGCCCCACCGCGAACTGAGGAAAAAGATGGGGCAGCATATGCCTTACGGCAATGGTAAGCTTTCCCTGTCCCAGCCTGGCCGCCGCCTGAATGTATTCACTGTCCTTAAGCTGCATGACCTCGCTTCGGATAACTCTGGCCAGAGACGGCCAGTGCGTCAGCGCCACACCTAACACCACGCCCTTAAAGCCCTTTCCAAAGGCAAAGGAAACCAGAATCAGCAGAAGGATATGGGGAATTCCCATAATAGTGTCAATCAGGAAGGAAATCACAGCGTCCACCCGGCTCCCCAGCACGGCGGACATGATACCCAGCGCCAGGGCGATGCAGGCGCTGATTCCCGCGGTGCACAGTCCGATGCGGATGCTCATGGAAAGCCCTGTCAGAGTGCGGGCCAGCATATCCCGCCCCAGCCAGTCTGTACCGAACAGATACAATCCGCAGGGACGCAGGTTTTTTACGCTGAAATCCGTCTTTCGCGCTACATCATGGCAAAGCATTCCGGACAGCGTCACCGCCGCCAGGAAAAGAAGTGCCAGGCCGAAAATCAGCAGGGTTCTTTTTCTCCGGTTCATGAAGGCTCCCCTCCCTTCCTCATACGGGGATCGATCACACCGTAAAGCACATCGGCAATAAAATTACCAAGAAAAACGATGCCCGCCGTCACCAGCGTAATTCCCATCAGCAGCGGCACGTCGCTCCCCGTACCCGCCGTAACCGCCGCCTGCCCCAGGCCCGGATAGGAAAAAACCTGCTCCACCAGGACGGAGCCGCCGATGATTTCACTGACGGAAGCGAACTGGAGCGTCATTGCCGGAAGCAGGATGTTGCGCAGGCCATGCCTTTTTACCATGGTCCAGGTGCTTTCCCCCCTTGCCCGGGCAAAAAGCATGTAGTCGCTTTCCATGACATCTATCATTTTTTCCCGGGTATGCAGCGTAATTCCCGCAACGCCTGTAATGCTTAAGGTAATTGCAGGGAGCACGGCATGGCGCACCCTGTCAAAAAAGGTCACCCCCGACGCCTCCACGCCGATGGGCACGCTTAAGCCGATAGGAAGCACCTTCAGCCACACGGCAAAAACAAGAAGCAGAAGAAGCGCCAGCCAGAACACAGGCGTACTGGAAATCAACAGGGAATAGCCTCTGATCACCCTGTCGATCCAGGTTCCCCGGAAGATACCGGCAAGCATCCCCAAAAGCAGTCCCAGGATACCGGAAATCAGCCAGGCGATCACCATAAGGAACAGGGAATTGGCCAGCTTCACGCCGATCACCCGGGAAACCGGCTGTCTGTAAAGCAGGGAGGTTCCCATATCTCCGGAAAGGAAGGCCTTTGCCCAGTTCAGATAGCGGCGTACCGGAGGGGTGTTCACCCCCCAGTACTCCTCCAGCCGGGCCTTCTGCTCCTGGCTCATGGCGCCCAGCGCCGCCTGTCCCACATTGGCCTGCAGCGGGTCAATGGGCGACATGCTTACCAGGGTAAAGGTTACAATGCTCACCGTGACCAGAAGCAGAAGCATTCTTATGAATTTTTTCCCGATTCGTCTTACCAGACGGTTCTCTTTCACGTTTATTTCCACTCCCACTGATCCACATTATTGACGATTGACCATCCATGCCCATGAGGATGGATTTTCTGTCCGGCCACCTGCAGGCCGTCCCTTACATAATAAAGATGATCCACATTACACAGCCATACCCAGGGGATATCCCCCTCCTGGGTAACTCCGGTTTTCCCGTCCCACTGTGCCTTCTGCCACAGCTCATAGGTGGATTCCAGATCCCCTGCCTTCAATGCACCATCCATGTAATTGTCCACTGCTTTATTGGAATAAGGAGAATATTCCGCACTTCCTGTGGCCGGAAGGGTATGGTAAATATTATAAAGCTCCATGGGGGTATGCGCCCCCCATCCCCATACCAGGGGCTGCGCCTGCGCCTTATCATAAGCCACATCCCAGCCTGCGCCCTCCGTTGTCACCTCAATGCCAAGCTCCCTTAACTGGTTTGCCAGATCCTCGGCCAATGCCTGGCGCACCGAATCCCCGGGGGTATACATCACCGAAAAGGCCGCCCTCACCCCGTCTTTTTCCCGGATGCCGTCACTGCCTTGCGTCCAGCCTGCTTCCTCAAGCAGCTGCTTCGCAGCGTCCGGATCATATGCCACCTGCGCCGATGGATTATACCAGGGCATCTTGTCACATACACTGTAGGCCGGCGTACCATAGCCATTGAGCACATTGTCAATCATTTCTTCCCGGTCAATCCCTATATTAATGGCACGGCGCACCGCCGCATCGGAGGTTACCGCATTGCCAATGGGTTTACCGTCCCGCTCCTGCGGTGATACTGTGGGAAGGTTAATCCCCCTGTTATCCACGCTGGCCACCCGGAGCAGCTGATAACCGTCAATCACCTGATCCGCATAGGACGCCGCCGTATGCGCCACATCCGCCTGGCCGGCCATAGCTGCTGCCAGCGCCGCATCCTCATCCATGAACAAAACGGTAAGCTTTTTGATTTTGATTTCCTCGCCATAATAATCCGGGTTCACTTCAAAAATCACCTGCTGCCCCTTATCCCACTGCTTCATAAGGTAACGGCCCGAGCCAATGGGGTTCTGCCCGTAATTCTCATCATAAGCATGCTCCGGTACAATTCCCACAATAGCCATGGTATAAGGCCAGATGGAAAAAGGCGTATTCATGTGGAATTCCACCGTGGTATCATCCAAAGCCACAGCTTCCTTCAGCATGGTAAAATCATTGACGCTGCTGTTCTGTACACAAAGGTTGTAGGTAAAAGCCACATCGGAGGCCGTCAGCGGCTCTCCGTCCGTAAATTTCACATCGTTCCGTATTGTTACCGTCCAGGTAAGCCCATCCTCGCTGACAGAGTAATCCGTGGCCAGATCTTTCCCTATTTTTAAATCTGCCGTGGTAGTCGTCAATGTGCTCTGGATCAGCGGCTCATGCACATGCTCACCCGCACCCCAGCCATAAACAGGATCAAAACCCGCCTCCGGCTCCGAGGTGGACGGCATGGTTACAATTACGGAATCCTTTGCCTGCCCGGATTCCCCCTGGGCGCTCTCAGCCGCCGTTCCCTGCGCTTCTGCTGCCTGTCCTGACTGTGCCGGGTCCTGCTGCGCACTGCTGCCGTTTTCCGCACTGCTGCTGTTTCCCATGTTGCCGTTTTCAGCACTGCTGCCGCAGCCGGACAGCGCGGCTGCAACAAGGTTCACAGCTAAAATAAATGCTGCTATTGTTTTCTTTTTCATTTGTCGTTGTCCTCCCATTTGTGTCAGATATTTCTTCCCGGAAGAGCTTCCCGGAAAAACATACGCCGGATTTTATACATGCTGTTTCATCCACACATCCGTTCGGGCGCCAAACAAAAACGGATGCCGTGAAGTATGCTTCCCTTAAGGAATCCAACGCCTTCATGGCATCCATAGTTCCATCATTAAAATTATTATAAAAATGCAGGAAGCACCGCTGCTTCCCAGACGTTCAGCGAATTGTACCTGTATATGCAGAAATGAGGGAACTGTACTTCGGTACATTATATGCATTCTTGGAATGCCGCCCTCCTGCCAGCTACAGTTATTAAGTATAGATCCGCATCCTCCGGCAGTCAATATTTTCCTGACCGGTCTGATGTAATTGAAAGATATGCAGCCCTGTCTGAGCTGTTACATGTAATTCATTTTATCACCTGGAGCAGGCTCCAATACAAATGAATTTTTTATGTCTGTTTTGTGAACAAATTATGAATTACACATTTTGCTTATCCGGGAGTTTAACAGTTGAAAATATAAAAATCACCTTGCAGCGCGCATAAAGCCTGCATTTTTTTTGTCAACTTTTTTGATTTATATTATAGCATTTTATAGCATTCTGTGGTATAATAAGAGCCAGGAGGATTTGACATGAAACTTAACATAACAAAATCCAAGAATTCCGAATCTTTTTATATCG
>PPYE01433110.1_pt1 | contig 18329 bp, 16 predicted proteins | sample 1559881 | NCBI WGS metagenome assembly PPYE01 (sample SAMN08240022, study PRJNA423297) | Human gut metagenome, whole genome shotgun sequencing project. | reverse complement strand
ATGTGGGAGAACTCTATGTGGAAGCGGCAGAGGAAATTCTGAAAACGTATCAAAATATGAAAGAGCAGGTTACGGAAATTTCCGAAAATAAAAAGGGAAGACTGATTATCGGGATTCCGCCGGCGAGGGCGTCCCATATGCTGCCTTACGTTCTGCCGGCGTATTCGACGCGATTTCCCAAAGTAAAGATTGAGACCGTTGAGCATAATTCCAGACAGTTGAAAGAAGATATCAAAAAGGGAGCGGTGGATATGGCCATTCTCCCGGTGGTGGGAGAGCTTGGCGACGTGACGGAGTTTGACTGTCATTTTCTCTATGAAGAGGAGCTGTATCTGGTCGCACAGGCAGGAAAGTTCGGTGAGGATTGTTTCAAGGTGAAACAGGGAGAAAAGATTATTCTCTTTGAAAAGATTAAAAATGAGAAGTTTGTGCTGCTCAAAAAAGGACATGGCATGCGGAACGCGCTGGATACCATTTTTAATTATTATGGCTATAAACCGAAAATCTATATGGAAACGACCAACAATGAGACGGCATACCGGCTGGCTTCCGTGGGAATGGGAGTTGCCATCGTGCCGGAGATGAATATCCGCACACTGCTGCAGATGAAACAGATGGATGTGTTCCGGCTGTCGGAGACCGGCATCAAATGGAAAGTCACGGCGATGATGCAGAAGGGAAAATATATGAATCTTTTTGAGAGGGAGTTTCTTTCGGTGATCAGAGAAAAATTTGATAATACCAACAGAAAGCAGGAAATGTAAATGAAAAATAAAATCATATTTGGATGTGTGGCGGATGATTTTACCGGAGCCAGCGACGTGGCTTCCTTTCTTGTAAAAGGTGGATTGTCCACACTGATGTATAACGGAATCCCAAAGGAGGAACCGGAAACAGAGAGCGGGGCTGTGGTCATTGCCCTGAAAACCCGAACTCAGGAAACACCGTCGGCGGTGGAAGATACGGTTCAGGCGGTGAAATGGCTCAAAAATCACGGAGTAAAGCAGATTTTTATGAAATATTGCTCGACCTTTGATTCTACCAGAACAGGTAATATCGGACCGATTCTGGATCGGCTGCTGGGAGAATACGGAGAAAAATATACGATTCTCTGTCCGGCCCTTCCGGTAAACGGACGGGTTGTCAGAGAGGGAAATCTCTATGTAAACGGTGTGCCACTGCACGAAAGTCCGATGCGCAATCATCCGTTGACACCCATGTGGGACAGTGACATCGCTGTATTGATGGAGCCGCAAAGCGGTTATCCGTGTATGAAATTGAATAAAGAGAAAATGTATCTGCCGGATAAAGAAATATTCAGGCAGATTGAAGCGTTTGGCGCAGATAAGGAACATTTCTATGTGATACCGGATTATGAGACGGAGGAGGATGCCCGGCGGATTCTTGCACTCTTTGGAGATCTTCCGATTTTATCCGGCGGCTCGGGACTCATGGAAAAAATCGGGGAGAAGTATGCAGATATGGTGAAAGCGCAGAAAGGGCAGATTCCACAAACAGAAGAAACAGGAAGAGGAATTATTTTTGCGGGAAGCTGTTCCAAAGCAACACTCGGCCAGATTGCACATTTTCAGCAGGCAGGGGGGAAATCTGTCAAAATAGAGCCGGAAAAACTGCTTTCCGGAGAACAGACGCCGGATTCCATCTGGGAGAGTGTGTTAAAAAATCCTCAGGAACAGATTCTGTTGTACAGCTCTGATGAGAAAGAAAAAGTGGCAAAAATCCAGCAGGAAGGCAAAGAAAAAATCGCTGCTCTTCTGGAAGATACCATTGCCGGCCTTGCTAAACGGGCGGCAGAAGAGGGATATACGAGAATCATCGTGGCGGGAGGAGAGACTTCCGGTGCGGTCACGAAACGACTGGGGTTTGACAGCTATTATATCGGCAGGAGTGTCGCTCCGGGTGTGCCGGTTATGATTCCGGTACAGGATACAAGAATCCGGCTTGTGTTAAAATCAGGGAATTTTGGACAGAAGGATTTCTTTGAGAGAGCGCTTCGCATGACAGAGGAAAATGCCGAAGTGTGGTAAATCGTCAGAAAATGTGCAGGAAAAAATCGGAAAGGAGCGAGGATGAAAGAAGAATTAGCGAAAAAGATCGAGACGGCCATATGGGTCGGAAATAGTCTCTTTACCCGTGGAAAAACGGCGGGGTCGTCTGCCAACATGAGTTTTTTACACGAGGATTATGTCTACATCAGCGGCAGCGGCACCTGTTTTGGAACGCTGACGCCGAACAGTTTTTCCGTTGTCGATCTGGAGGGAAGACACATTTCGGGTATCAAACCGAGCAAAGAACTGCCATTACATCTGCTGTTATATCGGAAAAAAGAAGGAACCAAAGCAGTTCTCCATACTCATAGTTTTTATTCGGTTCTGTGGTCCTGCCTGGAGCATGAAAATGCAGAAGACTGTATTCCGGAATATACCCCATATCTGAAAATGAAACTGGGCTCTGTCGGTCTGGTTCCTTACGCCAAACCCGGCTCGGAGGAACTTTTTGCGGCTTTTGCGGCGTGTATTGATAAGAGTGGAGGTTATCTGCTTCGCCATCACGGAGTTGTCGTCGCCGGTGCGGATCTGCTCTCTGCCTTTTTTAATCTGGAAGAACTAGAGGAGAGCGCGCGGGTTGCCTGGGAGCTTCGGGGAAGCGGCGTGCGGACAATTCGTCAGCTTGTAAGAGAAAGGAGCGCGCAATGAAAATCGGTGTGATACATGCGACGGCCAATGCCGTGGCTCCTCTGATGGAGGAGTTTGGAAAGGCAGAAGAGCCGGTGCAGATTTTAAACTATGTCAATGAGAATCTTCTGCTCACGGTCAATGAGCATGGTGTGGACAGCAAAGCTCTCCGCATGTTTGCGAGACTGGTTTTTGAAGTGGCGGAAGCGGGAGTGGACGGGATTCTCGTTGCCTGCTCCGTATTTTGCAGATATATTCCTTTCGTTCGTCCCTTTGTGACGGTTCCCGTGATCGGCATAGACCGGCCAATGCTGGAAAAGGCGGTGCGGTGCGGACATCGGCTGGGGGTTGTGGCCACAACGGCTACGGCTGCGCCTGTATCCCGGGGGCAGCTGGAAGAAATCGCAAAGAATCTTGGAAAAGAAATCTCTGTGGAAGAGGAGATCATCACGGAAGCTATGACACAGCTGCGAAACAGAAATACAGAGAAACACAATGCCATAATCGCTGACGCATGCCATCGTCTGGAAGAGAAGGGATGTGATACCATTCTGCTCTGCCAGATTACCATGGCCTGCGCCGCGGAGAGTATTTCTTTGAAAAAAGCGGAGCTTCTGACCAGCCCGGCGGAGGGAGTTAGAGAAATTCTGCGATTATGCCGGGAGCGGTAGAAAATTATCATTAATATGATTGTGAAGTACGGTTTTTATGTGGAAATGCATAAAGGCCGTATTTTTTTGAATGTCTCCATACCTTTTTTTGTATGATTTGTATATGAATCTATGTATTTTACAATAAGCCCTTGTGTATTTTACAATAAAGCCATCTTAAAGAAAACGTTTGATGAACAGGAAGGAGAAAAGAATGAGTTACAAAATTGGTTTACTTTACGGAGATGGGATCGGACCGGAGATCACAAAGGCAACAGAGAAGATGATGAAAGCAGCAGTGGAAAAACATGGGCTGGATGTGGAGTTTCCGGTCTATCCAATGGGCTGGGAAGGCATCGAAAAGTATCAGGATCCGGTGCCGGAAATCACAAAAGAAGGCTTAAAAACCTGTGATGCCTGGGTGTTTGCTCCGCACGATTCGGCGGCGTATCCGGAGGAATACTTTGCGAGAACAAACCCAAGCGGAACCATGCGGCATTATTTTGATTTGTATTCCAACGCCCGTCCTGCAAAAACGTATCCGGGCGTAAAAAGCAGAGTTGGAGAGGCGGATGTGGTTGTCTTTCGTGAAAATTCCGAGGGACTTTTACCGGACAGAAATATGTACAAGGGTTGGGGTGAATTTATGCCGGATAAAGATACTGTGATCTTAAACGGCGTGTTCACAAGGAAGGCAGCAGAAAGAATTGCCCATGAAGCTTTTAAGATGGCAATGCAGAGAAGAAAAAAAGTGACGATCGTTCATAAGGCAAACGTCATTCAGTGGTCCTATGGTTTATTCCGAGATGTCTGCTATGAGGTAGGCCGCAAATATTATCCGGATGTGGAGATTGACGATTATCATATCGACGCCATGACTGCGCACATGGTCAAGAGATTAAAAGATTTTGATGTGATTGTGACCACCAATCTGTTTGGCGATATTCTTTCCGATTTGGCCGGAGAACTGACTGGAAGTCTTGGCCTTGGACCATCCATCAATACCAACGGAAAACAGTGTATGGCGCAGGCTGCCCACGGTTCTGCTCCGGATATCGCCGGACAGAATATTGCCAATCCGGTAGGTCTGATGCTTTCTGCAGTGATGATGTTTGAATGGCTGGCAGCTAACAGAGACGATGAGAAATTTGCTGCGGCAGCAAAGACGATGCAAAAAGCAGTTCTTGATACAATGGCAGCTGGAGAACTTACACCGGATATGGGTGGGACAGAGACAACGACAGGATTTACGGAAGCTGTAGTAAGAAGAATACAGAATATGTAAATCCGAAGAGTTATATAAAAACGGTCCGGTGTAACCGAGCCGGAAAATCCGCAGATAAAATGGAGGAGGAAGAATGACGGGAAAAGATAAAATAAAATTACTCATTTGCGTACTGATTGGAGCCATTCTCTGGTTTATGCCGGTTCCGGCGGGGGTGGATGCTGCAGCGTGGCATCTGCTGGCAATCTTTATTGCAACGATCATAGGATTTATTTTACAGCCGCTGCCTATCGGCGTTCTTACATTTATTGCGCTGACATTGTCGGCGTTTACCGGAATTTTATCCATTTCGGAGGCGATGAGCGGATATCATTCCAGCACCGTATGGCTGATTGTATCTGCTTTCCTTTTTTCAAGAGGTCTGATTAAAACAGGGCTTGGAAAACGGATTGCGTATCTTCTCATGGAAAAGTTCGGAAGCAGTTCACTAAAGCTTGGATATACGCTGGCTTTCAGCAATGCTATCATCAGTCCGGCGATTCCGTCCAACACAGCGAGAGCAGGCGGAATTATGTTCCCAATCGTGCAGAGTCTGGCGGATGTGTTTGGTTCCAAACCGGGAGAAACCTCCCGTAAAATCGGTGCCTATTTGGTGCAGACCGTCTATCAGACGGATAACGTGGCCTGCGGTATCACCATGACGGCCATGGCAGGAAATCTTCTGGTCGTATCTTTTGCACAGCAGGTGGCCGGCATTGAATTATCCTGGGCAGTCTGGGCGATGGCGGGCATCGTGCCGGGACTGGTATCTCTGATTGTGATTCCGTTTTTCTTGTATAAGGTGTATCCGCCAGAAATCAAGAATACACCGGAAGCAAAAGGCATCGCGAGAAAAGAACTGGAGGCTATGGGCCCGATGAAAGTTTCTGAGAAAATCCTTCTCGCTATTTTCGTGGCGGCCATTATCGGCTGGGCGACAACCAGTTTTACAGGTCTGGACGCGACGGTAATCGCCATGGCCGGCGTGTGTATTATGCTCATCACCGGCATTATCAAGTGGAGTGATGTGACCGAAGAAAAGGGTGCGTGGAATGCGATGATTTGGATGGGAGGTATTTACGGACTGGCAGATAATCTGGCGGCGAAAGGACTGTTTGAAGTCTTTGCCAACGCAGTCGGAAACGCTCTTACCGGTGTACCGTGGGTAGCAGCTCTTGTGGCTTTGGTGCTGGTGTACATTTTCTCTACTTACGCGTTTGCCAGCGGTGTCGCTCACATAACGGCAATGTACCCGGTATTTCTGGCAGTGGCAATTTCCACGGGAGCGCCTGTGTATCTGGCAATTTTGGTGTTTGCTTTTGCATCGGCACTGTATCAGGGACTGACCCATTACGCGTCTGGTCCGTCGGCTATCTTCTTTGCCGGAGGATTCGTGGAGCAGAGGACCTGGTGGATTCTCGGCATTGTGACACTGGCACTCAATCTGGTCATTTGGGGAGGTGTCGGAAGCCTTTGGTGGAAAGTTCTGGGCCTTTGGTAAAATGATTTTTAGTCAGCCTGCGGTATGCACAAATAAAAAAAGCAGGTAATAGAAGGTATGATAGTGTATCAGGAGGTATCTATGATAAAGAAAGAGAAAAAAGGAATACAGGTTCCGTACTCGACGGGAAGAAATTATCCTTTGTTAACGATTCCGAAAAATGCGTGTGACTCCCATCATCATATTTTTAATCCGGTGGAATTCCCTTACCTGGATACGGATGTAAGAAACCAGCCGCCGGCAACAGTGGACGCTTACCGGATGTTGCAAAAAAAACTGGGTCTGACAAGAAATGTGATTGTCACATCATCGGCCTATGGCACGGACAATGGCTGTACGCTGGATGCTTTGCAGAAAATGGGGGAAAATGCCAGAGCTGTCGTTGTCATTGACAACAGTATTTCAGATGAGGAATTGCAGCGGATGAATGAGATGGGCGTTCGGGGAATTCGGTTTAACATTACCCGTGGAGGCTCCGATGATGTGGATATGATTGGAAAGCTGGCAGAGCGGATTGCCGGGTATGGATGGCATATTTGTTTCTGGATGAGTGCCGATATGACGGTTAGCCTGGCCGGTTTTTTGAACAGTTTGCCTTGTCCGGTTGTCTTTGACCACCGAGGACATCTGCCGGCAGAAGAGGGAGTTCGTCACAAAGCGTTCGGTGTCATCACCGATATGATGAAGCAGGGGAAAGCCTATGTGAAACTCTCAGCGCTGTATCATGATTCCAGACATGCAGACTATCACGATACCATTGCAGTGGGAAAAGCTTATGTGGAGGCCTCACCTGAGCAGGTATTGTGGGGAACGGACTGGCCGCATCCGAGCGAGTATACGGCAAAAAAAGATATGCCGAATGACGCCAGCTTGTTGGATGCCGTGTTATTTCAGGCTGGAAGCAATGAAAATGTGGAAAAGATTCTGGTAACAAATCCGGAAAGATTATTCGGATTTAAGAAAACAAGATAGAATGGATACTATAAAATAATCTCCTGCCTTTGGAACCGACGCCCGAAAGTTAGACGCTAAATCTGATGATTGGGAGGTCGGTTCTTGCGCGGATGCAGGAGATCAGGGAATATTTCGGGGAATAGCCGCCGCGCGGCTATCTTCCACTCTTCTCCGGCACTACGCTGGACATACCGTTGCAGATAAGCTTCGTGGCGATTTCAATCAGGTCTTCCAGAGGAAGTTTTTTGCCGTCGGCCACCCACTGACGGTAGAGCAGCGTGGAGTTGGCGCCGTAATAGGCAAAGACGAGGTTTTCTGCGTATTCGTCCATCTGGAAGACTCCTCTGTTGGTTTCCCGCCTGTGTTCCATTATTTTTTTATTGATTTTTTCCCAGATAGGCTGATAGCTGCCGCTGCACAGAAGTCTTTCGTGGAAGAGCGGCATGTGTGCGGCGTGTTCAAAGAATAGCCGGATTAACGCTCTGATGTCATTCATGTTGCTGTATGATACCTTTCTTTTAATAAAATTGTCGGCAAGTTCGTCCTGGAGTTCTTCCAGCAGGTCATCAAGCCCTGCGTAATGCAGATAAAATGTCTTCCGGTTAATCTGCGCCCGCGCAGTCAGTTCCTTGATAGTAATTTCATTATAATCCATCTCGCAGATCATTTCTTTGAATGTATGATGTATCGCTTCACGGGTTTTTCTCACCCGCAAATCTTCTTTTTTCCTGGTAGTTTCTTTCATATTTCTTTCAAACCTCCTGTAAATACACATGATTGCTGTCGTGTGCGGCATAAACCGCAAAAGAAAAAGGAGTGGTCATTGCTTTTGACCCATAATCAAATTATAATGCAAACATGAGGAAAAATCAACACAAAGGAATTAAGTAACTGTATGTGGCTTATTGTGAAAGGAGATTCCCACATGAAAAGAAAACGAAGTATTGCAGCGATTTTAATGGCATGTTTCCTCGTTCTTGCAGCGGTCGGATGTTCATCCGGGCAGACGCCGTCCGGCACGTCCTCTCCGGCAGCGGAAGCAAGCACCGGACAGGAAAGTACCGGGCAGACAGAAGCAACCCAGGCGCCGGAGGATGCGTCTGCAGCAGAAAATAATACGACTGATGCGGCTGGCGGTAATGTTTTGGTAGCTTATTATTCTTACACTGGAACCACCGAAGGAGTGGCACAGCAGATTGCCGATTTGACCGGCGGAACTTTGGCGGAGATTCAGCGGGCGGAAGATTACGGTGATCTGCAGGAAGAAGCGGAGGCAGAGATCAATGATGGCGTCCGCCCGGAGATTACCGTCAGCGTGGACAATGTGGAAGATTACGATACCATTTTCGTGGGGTATCCGATCTGGTGGGATGAAGCTCCGGCTATGATCGCCACCTTCCTGGAATCCTATGATTTCGTAGGAAAGACTATCGTTCCGTTCTGTACCAGTGCCAGTGACGACATTGACAACAGCCTGCACATTTTCGAGGAGATCTGCCCGGACGCTGCCATTGCAGAGGCCCTGACTGCCAATGATGCCGAGGAGATAGAGCCGTGGATTGAACGTCTGGGACTTCTGAATACGGCAGATGCTTTCGATTCATCTGCGCAGACCGATGAACAGGCAAATGCACAGAACGGCAGCAATATTCTGATCGCGTATTTTTCCGTACCGGAGACAGACGGAGTGGATACGGTATCTGGAGCAAGCCGTATAGCAGTGGATGGAGATGTTCTCGGTAATAACCAGTATGTGGCGCAGCTCATTCAGCAGGAAACAGGCGGCGACTTGTTTGCCATCGAGACGGAACAGCAGTATCCGGGAACCCACGACGCTCTGCTGGAATTTGCCTATGAGGAGCGCAGCAATGACGCGAGACCGGCGCTGGCGTCCCAAATTGAGAATCTGGATAATTACGATACCATTTTCCTGGGATATCCGAACTGGAACGCAGACTTGCCGATGCCTCTCTATACTTTCTTAGAAGAAAATGATTTCAGCGGCAAGACGATCATTCCGTTTACCACCCACGGCGGAAGCGGGTTTTCCGGAACCATCGATACCATAGCAAAACTACAGCCGGATGCGACGGTTGTGGAGGACGGCCTGTCCATTTACAGGGATGATGTACCGGACGCGCCGGAGGAAGTACAGAGTTTTATTGCAGGACTGGATTATTAATTATTTTAGTCAGCGGAATCCTGAAAATTGCTTTATTATAATACAGCGAACACCAGAATCTGTCAGATGCAGGCTTTTTGCGTCCGGCAGATTCTTTTTGTTTAGAATTTGTTTAGATTTTACAGTAGTGTTCGTTAATGTTTCAGGTATATGATGATATAATATGAGTCAGAAAAGCTAATTTATATTTAAGAGGGTGGGAAGTTTGAAGAAAAGTACGGTTCGGAAAAGAATTTTTCTGTCAAATGCACTGATGATGTTTCTTACGCTGCTATTTGTGCTGTTCATTAATTTTGGAATGATTAAAATATATACAGAGTTTGCGGAACAGCAGTTTCGGTCTTCCACAGAGGAAGTGCTGGACGATGAGGAACTGGAAGAAATCGTGGCGCAATGGACAGTTCAGCAGGATGCATTTGTGTGGTTTTCCGCAGTAGACGGGATTCTCTGCATTTCTGCATTTGTAATTATCAGCCGTTTTTTTACAGGGAATCTGGCAAAATATATCATGGAACCTCTGGAAAAGCTGACAGCGGGAGCCAGACGGGTGCAGCATAACGATTTGAGTGAAGATATCAGTTACGCAGGAGATGCAGAGTTTGAAAATGTGTGCAGCACATTTAATGAAATGCAGAGGCATATCCTGGAAGAACAGGAAAAAAACAGGAAATACGAGAAGGCAAGGACAGATATGATCGCGGGGATTTCCCATGATCTTCGTACGCCGCTCACCGCTATAAAAGGAACTATAAAAGGAATGATGGACGGGGTGGCGGCAACGCCGGAGCAGCAGAAGAAGTTTCTGGGAGCGGCGTACCGGAGGACCGGCGATATGGATGTTTTGTTGAATCAGCTGTTTTATCTGTCAAAACTCGAAACCGGAAATATGCCGCTTTCCGTACAGGAAGTAGATTTGGTGGAATTTATAAGAGCCTATGTCGGAGGTAAGAAGGAAATACTGCCGCAGGAGAAGGTGCGGATTCGGATGAATCTGCCGGACGGATGTTGTCCTGTACAGATTGATGCGGAACAGATGCAGAGGATTTTTGATAATCTGCTGGAAAATAGTATGAAGTATGGAGAAAAGGAGCCGGTTACAGTTGATATTATTTTAGAAAAAGAAGGAGAAGGCGGGCAGGGTGAGAAAAAGGGATATTGTCTCCTTGTCCGGGATGACGGTGTCGGAGTACCTGAGAAAAAACTGCCGTTTATCTTTGAAGAATTTTACAGAGGGGATGAATCCCGAAACAAAAAAGAAGGAAATGGGCTTGGCCTTTATATTGTAAAATATCTGGTTGAGGCCATGGGCGGCAGAGTCCGGGCAGAAAATGCCGGGGGACTCTGCATTCACATGTGGTTTCCAATATCTTCAGAAAAAGAAAGGACAAAAAACAATGGCAAAAAAGATATTGATTATTGAGGATGACGCAGATATCAGTATGGTAGAGGAGGCCTACCTGGAAGCGGCGGGTTTTGAGACCCGGATAGCGGCAAATGAGGGGGAGATGAAGCAGGCGCTGTCAGAGAGCTCTTTTGATCTGCTCCTGCTGGATGTGATGCTTCCGGGAAAAAGTGGTTATGATATCTGCAGAGAGATTCGAGGGACAATGGATATTCCTATTTTAATGGTGACGGCCCGCACAGAGTCTGTGGACAAGGTGAGGGGACTGGGCGTAGGCGCAGACGATTATATTGCAAAACCGTTTGATCCTGCGGAACTGGTGGCCAGAGTCAATGCCAATATCCGTCAGCATGACAGAATGCTGCAAAAGGTAAAAGAGCGTGAAGAAGAGGCACCGGCGGAAGTCCGGATCGGAGATCTTCGGATTCTTGTCAATAGCTGGAAAGTTTATAAGGGTGACAGAGAAATTAAATTTCCCAACCGGGAGTTTGAATTGCTGAAGTTTTTGGCACTGAATCCAAACATTGTGTTTTCCAGAGAGCAGCTTTTTGAAAAAATCTGGGGATATGAATATACGGGGGACAGCGCCACAGTTATGGTACATATCAACCGGATTCGTGAAAAAATCGAGGATGACAGCAAAAATCCCCAGATACTTGAGACTGTTTGGGGAGTGGGCTATCGGCTGAATAAATAAAAACGGTATCAAAAAAATATTTAGGAAATGTTTAGGAAACTTCCTCCTGTTTGTTTAATGCAGACTGTTACCATATCTGCGTACAGACAGGAGGTTTTTATTATGGCAATTGTTATTATACCGGCCTGGCAGCCGGATGAAAAATTGATCTCTCTTGTGGATGCGCTCACAGAAAGAGGGCTCCAGAGTATTGTGGTGGATGATGGAAGCGGGGAGCAATATCAGCATATTTTCCGGAGAATAAAGGAAACCAGTCTGGTATTTACACATGTAAAGAACCGCGGCAAAGGAGCAGCTATCAAAACAGCGCTGGCTTTTGTCAAAAAGGAGCTTTGGGACTGTCAGACTGTAGGCATCATGGACGCCGACGGTCAGCATCTGCCGGAGGATATGATCCGGCTGCTGGAAGTAGCAAAGAAAAATAAAAACACCCTTGTTCTGGGCGTACGGGACGTGGGGAAGAATATGCCTCTAAAGTCCAGGGTGGGAAACCAGATCACAAGAATCGTGTTCCGGCTCGCCAGCGGTGTGACCCTGACAGATACCCAGACAGGACTTCGCGCTTTTGGATGGGAGCTGGTAGATGCGATGCTTAAAGTGGAAGGAGAACGTTATGAGTACGAAACCAATGTACTTCTGGAAATGGCAAGAAAAAAAGTGCCTATCAAGGAGGTGGAAATCTGTACAATTTACCACGATAATAATTCAGGCTCACATTTCCGGCCATTGAAAGATTCTTTAAGAATCTACAGAGATATTCTCCGTTTCACATTTTTCTCTTTTTCCAGCTTCATGCTGGATTACCTGTTGTTTTTTGTTTTCATGTTGTTTCTTCCCCGCACCGCCCCGGCCATAGCGGCAGGAAATGTTTTGGCGAGAGTGATCAGCGCTTTTTACAATTATAGTATGAACTGCCGTTTTGTTTTTCACAAAGAGAGGACGGTGACCACAGCAGCGGATTATTTTCTGTTGGCAGGCGTGATTCTGATTCTGAATAATGTGATTCTCAACTTATTCAATCAGACGGCGGGAATTCCTGTATATCTCGCAAAAATTATGACGGAATGCCTGTTGTTTTTTTCAGTCTGCTGGTACAGAAATTTGTAATTTTCATTCGTTAAAGAAAGGAAGAGAAACATGGTGCGCAAAACAGTGATGAAAGTGACATTTGATTTGATAGTCGCAGCGATAATAATTCTTACTTTATGGGTATATAATTACAAGATTCCGCGGGCCGGGATCAAGGAAGTGAATTTTCAGAATTATCTGGCACAGCACGATATGGGAGAAAATCGTGATGTATGGCAGGGATCAACAGAAGCCGGACAAGGATCCGGTGAATCCGGGGGATCGCAGGAACAAATCGGACAGACAGTGGGTACTACGGAACAAAAGCAGGATGAATCATATCCTGACGGCCTGCAGCGGACAAAAATAAAGAAAGATTCGAAGGACTGGCATAAAAAATTTGCAGATAAATTTTCTGATAAGGTAGAAGTAACGGATACCAGCTATAAAAGTCCTGATTTGTCCATTGAGTTGTCGTTCCATCAATATGATTCAGGTATTCTGGACAAAACTTCGTCTGGAAGGCATCTCCAATATGGAACAAACATTTCTTATGTGGTGGCGGACATTTATATCGGTGATATCACCTGCCTGCAGACAGCCTTTGCCCAGGATACCTATGGTATCGGATATACAGAGAAACTTACAGATATGTCAAAACGGCTGAACGCAGCTTTCGCTATAAATGGAGATTCTTACAGCAATAATCAGCATCAGAATAATGGAACGATCATACGGAACGGCGTGATATACCGGGACAAACCGACAGATGCAGAAACCTGCGTACTGAACTGGGACGGTACCATAGATATTTATCAGCCGGATGAGATCGATACGCAGACACTTATAGACAAAGGCGCATATCAGAGCTGGATTTTCGGCCCAAGTCTTTTAGATAAAAACGGAAAAGCAAAGGATAAGTTTTTGACTTGGGATTATATCCGTGAGTCTCATCCAAGAACAGCTATCGGATATTATGAGCCAGGACATTACTGCATCCTCCTGGTAGATGGGAGGCAGCAGGCGTCCCGGGGTATGTTTCTGGATGAGATGGCGGCAGTGTTTGAGAATCTGGGCTGTAAACAGGCTTATAACCTGGACGGAGGACACTGTTCTTTTATGACGATGCAGTCGCAGGTGGTCAATCATCCGTATAAACCGGAACATGAGATAGAAGACGCTATTATGCTTATGGATGGCGTAAAGTGAAAGTGGAGAAAAAGGAGCGGAATGAACATGAAGAAGAGAAAACATATGCTAAAAAGAAAGGAAGCGGACGAACTGTCCACGAAAGACAAGCAGGTGGGGACATGGGTATTTTTGATCCTGCGCCAGATTTTGATTCATATCTGTATGATTTCATGCATTGTGGTAGCTGTGGTAAGTATTCTTGACTGGTATAACCCGTATATGGATTTTGCCGGGCACATCGCTTTTGCACAGCCGTGTCTGATCATCAGCGCACTGCTTGTATCTATACAGGCATTTATAAAATAACAATGATATCATCAGTAGAAGGAGTTAAAAGGTTATGGAAACAAAAGTAAAGGGTCTTACCTCTGAGGAGGTTCAGGAACGTCTGGATCGGGGAGAAGGAGGAGGAACCCCAGAACAGATAACAAAAACAAAAGGAAGGATTGTGCGGGAAAATCTCTGTACACTCTTTAACTTGCTGAATTTTCTCATTGCCGGACTATTATTTGCAGTGGGCGCATATTCTAATATGCTGTTTATCGCAATCATTATTTTAAATATCGCAATCGGAATTTTTCAGGAATTGAAAGCAAAGAAATTGGTGGACGAGCTGTCCATCCTTAACCGTCCGTCAGTGAGAGTTCTCCGGGACGGCCAGGAACAAAATATTTCTTTGACTGATATTGTGAAAGATGATGTAATGGTTCTTACGAGCGGCAGTCAGATATGCAATGATGGAATCGTTGAGGAAGGCATGCTGGAAGTAAATGAGTCTTTGCTGACCGGAGAAAGCGATGCGGTTGTGAAGGAAAAAGGAGGAGAACTGTTGTCCGGCAGTTCTGTGATTTCCGGAAAGGCGTATGCAAAAGTGACCCATGTGGGCAGTGAAAATTATGCGACGAAGCTTGCCAGTGAGGTAAAAAAAGAAAAGCAGGTGTACTCGGAGCTTTTAGGATCCATGCGGAAAGTGACCCGGTTTACAAGTTTTTTCATTATTCCACTGGGAATTATCCTTTTTGCGGAGGCATATCTTCTGAGGGACGCTGCGGTCAATGAAGCGGTGGTTACCTCAGCGGCAGCGCTCCTTGGCATGCTGCCAAAAGGATTAGTACTTCTGATTTCCGTTTCGCTTGCCACTGGTGTTATTCGTCTGGCAAGAATGAAAATCCTTGTACAAAATATATATTCACTTGAAACTCTAGCACATGTAGACACCCTCTGCCTTGACAAAACGGGAACAATTACAGATGGAAATCTGCGTGTTCATTCCGTTGTTCCTCTTGCGGATATTCCGGAAAAGGAGCTGGAATCTCTGGTGCAGTCGTATATGGCGGCCAGTGATGATAATAATGCGACATTTCAGGCATTAAAAGAGAGATTTCCGCAGAAAGAGATTTACAGCCCGGTTCACAAAATTCCGTTTTCGTCCAAAAGAAAATGGGGATGCGTCAGCTTTGCGGGCGTCGGCACCCTGTTTGCAGGGGCTCCGGAACGGCTTCTTTCCAGAATACCGGAAGAGCTGGAAGAGGAACTCCTTGAGGGACACAGAGTGATTGCCATTGCATTTGCGGAAGATATCTGGGAAGATGCGGAGCATCTGCCGGACAGACTACAGCCTTTATATGGCGTGTCCCTGGAAGATACAATTCGAAAAAATGCAGAAAAAACGCTGGATTTTTTCAAAAAGGAAGGCGTGGATGTAAAGATTATTTCCGGTGATCATGTAAAGACCGTATCGATGATTGCAAAACGTGCCGGGCTGTTTAACTGGCAGGATGCAGTGGATATGTCCGCAATTCAGGGAGAACCTGATTATGATATGCTCTGTGAGTACTATTCCGTCTTTGCCAGAGTGACGCCGAAGCAGAAACAGGAGCTGGTGCGGACACTCAAAAGTCAGGGACATCAGGTGGCCATGACAGGAGACGGCGTCAACGATCTCCTGGCGCTCCGGGAGGCCGACTGTTCCATCGCCCTGGCCGACGGCAGCGACGCCAGCCGCCAGATCTCTCAGATTGTTCTCCTGGATTCGGACTTTACCAATTTGCCGCAGGTGGTCATGGAAGGAAGAAAGGTCATCCACAATGTGACGAGGACCGCCGGAGTCTTCTTCATCAAGACTATCTACTCCGTGCTGGTATCCCTGTTCTGTCTGATCGCCAATCAGCCTTTCCCTTTTATACCGATCCAGATTACTTTAGTGGACGCCTGCATCGAGGCATACCCATCCTTCCTCACCATTCTGGAAGCGGATATACGGAGAATACGGGGAAGATTTCTGCCGACGGCATTTTCTCACGCCCTGCCTTTTGGCGCGGTTATCGCGCTGATGATCGGCGTGATCAGCCTGCTGGCGCCGTTTACCACAGGAGAGCGGCAAACAGTCATGTATCTGCTGCTCATTATCCTGTCCATGGCGGCGGTGATAAAGAGCTGTATTCCAATCAATCCTTTGCGGATTTTTATCTGTGTGACCATGGTAATTGGAACTTTTGGCGCGCTTTTGATTCTTCCGGGACTATTTGAAGTACAGGCAGTGACCGCTTCTATGGCAGTTTATACCATTATAGCCGCTCTGGTATGCCTGCTGCTGACCTTCTTTTTCGGGAAAGCTGATGAGAAAAAAGAAAAAGGAATCGGAGGTGAAACCGCACTGTAAAAAAATATCTGACAATACTGTCCTTTTGCAAAGCAGTAGATCCAAACATGGGGTGCTACTGCCATATCAACGCCAACGGAGACATCGAGCCGTGCGCGTTCATTCACTATTCTGATTCCAACATCCGGGAGAAATCCCTGCTGGAAGCGTACCGCTCCCCGCTGTTTATGGGGTATCACGACAACCAGCCGTGGAACGATAACCTGCTCCGTCCGTGTCCGGTGCTGGACAACCCGGGCCGTCTCACCGAGATTGTCGAGAAAAGCCAGGCAAGGAGCACGGACTACCAGAACCTGGAAAGCGCAAAAGAATTTTCTGACAAATGTGTGGAAACCGCCGAGAAATGGGCGCCGGTGGCAGACCGGCTATGGGAGGAGTCCCACGGCGGCTACGCCTCCTGCAGCAGATGCGCAAAGGCTGTCAACGAGGCTGTCAACGAATAGAAGAGGGTATGCCTGCCGGGCATACTTTGATATGAAACTCAGGTATTGGACATGGTTCCTCCTTTTTTCTATAATGAAAGCGAAAAAAGGAGGCTATTATGAAAAAGATATTTTACAGGCTTGTGGAACCGGGAAAGCAGATTCCGGAGGAGCGGAAACTGTTTTCCAATGAAGATTTGAAAAAATTGGTGCTGCCTCTGTTTTTTGAACAGCTTTTGATGGTTCTGGTGGGTGTGGTGGACACCTTCATGGTAAGCTACGCCGGAGAGGCGGCGGTTTCCGGCGTTTCCCTGGTAAATATGTTCAATACGGTATTTATTTATCTGTTTTCAGCATTATCTGCCGGCGGAGCAGTGGTGGTGAGTCAGTATATCGGCAGCCGGGACCGGGAACAGGGGAAATTATCCTGCGGACAGCTGATGATGACCTCCACTGTGTTTTCTCTGCTGATGATGGGTATCGTCCTGCTTTGGAATCGCCCGATTTTGCATCTTTTATTTGGAGAAGTGGAACCGGAGGTAATGGAAGCGTGTCGGACCTATCTGCGCATTTCTGCTTACTCTTATCCAGCCATTGCCATCTATGACGCCGGGGCGTCCATATACAGGAGTATGGGAAAGACAAAGGTGACCATGTATCTGTCTCTGCTCTCCAACGGCATTAATATTGTAGGAAATGCATTGGGTATTTTTGTATTTCACGCCGGAGTGGCCGGCGTCGCCTATCCGTCGCTCATTGCCCGCACTGTTTCTGCCGTTGTCATTGTGATTCTATGTTTTCAAAAGAAAAACGAAGTATATCTGCAGTGGAAAAATCTGTTTCACTGGAATGGAAGGATGATTCGCCGGATTCTCGGCATCGCCATCCCAAACGGTGTGGAAAATGGTCTTTTTCAGCTGACCAAGGTGGCTTTAAGCAGTATCACGGCACTGTTTGGTACCGTGCAGATTGCCGCCAACGGCGTGGCGCAGAGCTTCTGGTCTGTGGCGGCTCTTATGGGAACCGCCATGGGACTTGCTTTTGTGACCGTCATCGGGCGCTGTATGGGAGCGGGAGATCCGGAAGCGGCGGACTACTATATGAAAAAAATGACGCGGCTTACCCTTCTTGCATCTGCTCTCTGGAACGGACTTATTCTGCTGCTGTCCCCGCTGATTCTGCAGGGTTATGCGCTGTCTGACGAGGCAAAACAGCTTGTGTTTATTTTGATTTTGCTGCATAATGTCTTTAATACAGCCTTTTATCCGGTGTCCGGAGCCATGGCGTCCGGCCTGCGGGCGGCGGGAGACGTTCGGTTTACCATGTACATCAGCGTCTTTTCCACTATTATCTGCCGGGTCGCCCTGTCCGTATTTTTCGGCATCATCTGTAATCTGGGTGTTATCGGTATTGCCCTTGCCATGTGCGCTGACTGGGGCATCCGGACGGTCTGCTTCCTGATTCGCTACCGGAGCGGAAAGTGGAAAACATTTCAGGTGATATGATAGCCGGAGCAGCGAGGATTATAAGGAAGGAGAGTGGTGCAGTCATGGAACTCAGAGTGCTTCGATATTTTCTTGCGGTGGTGCGGGAGGAAAGCATCACCCGGGCGGCGGAAGTGCTGCATATTTCCCAGCCGA
>PPYE01072674.1_pt1 | contig 18346 bp, 8 predicted proteins | sample 1559881 | NCBI WGS metagenome assembly PPYE01 (sample SAMN08240022, study PRJNA423297) | Human gut metagenome, whole genome shotgun sequencing project. | reverse complement strand
GCTGGATGCAGAAGCTGATGGAACGGCTCGACCGTCAGGACGAACTGCTGCTGGCGATGAAGGCTGAGGGGAAACAGCCCACTATCACGGAAAGCATCCGCCTTTTCGACAATCAGGATTTGTGCATGTTGCTCCAGATAAGCAAACGCACCCTCCAACGCTACCGCAGCGTAGGCGCATTGCCCTACAAGACGCTGGGCAAGAAGACCTATTACAGCGAGGAGGACGTGCTGACATTCCTTTCCAACCATATCAAGGACTTCAAAAAGGAAGATATAGCCTTCTACAAGGCTCGTATCCATAATTTCTTTCATAAATAACCCATTAAAACATTTTTCAGATGGCAAAGAAAAAAGACGAAAAGGACGTGCTGGTAGTCCGTGACGAGAAGACAGGCGAGATCAGCGTGGTAGCCGGGCTGAACGCGGACGGCACACCCAAGCGCACCCCCGCAAAAGCGGAGAACGCGCAGAGTTTCCTGCAATTCGACCGACATGGCGACGTGCTGGACAACTTCTTCAAGAACTTCTTCCGGCAGTGCAAGGAACCCAGCCGCTTCGGTTTCTACCGCATTGCGGCAGACCAAGCTGAAAATCTCTTAGAGGTGATGAAGCAACTGCTGAAAGACCCCGAAGCGAACAAGGAGCTGCTCGCCCCTCACAAGGTGGACACCTCCGACTATGAGAAGAAGGTGCAGGAAGAGATGGCAGCACAACAGACAGAGAAACAAGAACCTCAAAAACAGGAGAACATGGAACAACGGAAAGAACAGCAACAGGACAAATCCGAACAGATGCAGGGCAAACGTGGCTACCAGCCCATCGACGAGAGTAAAATCAACTGGCAGGAGCTGGAGGACAGATGGGGCGTAAAGCGGGACAACCTTGAAAAGTCCGGCGACCTTACGAAGATGCTCAACTATGGCAAGTCCGACTTGGTAAAGGTCAAACCGACCTTCGGCGGCGAATCATTCGAGCTGGACGCCCGCCTCTCCTTCAAGAAGGACGGTGAGGGAAACATCAGCCTCGTGCCGCACTTCATCCGCAAGGAGCAGAAGCTGGATGAGTACAAGGAACACAAATTCTCCGACAATGACCGGAAGAACCTCCGCGAAACGGGCAATCTCGGTAGGGTCGTGGACATTGTGGACAGGGAAACGGGCGAGATCATCCCCTCCTACATCAGCATCGACCGCAAGACGAATGAAATCACGGACATTCCGGCAAGCAGGGTGCGCATCCCGGAGCGCATCGGCAAGACGGAAATCACCACGCAGGAGCGGGACATGCTCCGCGCCGGACTGCCCGTACGCGACAAGCTCATCGAGCGCAACGACGGCAGAAAGTTCGTCACCACCCTGCAAGTGAACGTGGAGCAGCGCGGCGTGGAGTTCGTGCCGGGAACCGGCAAGTCGCCCCGTACCGCACAGACACAGGAAACCAAAGGCGACACATCGAAAAGTCAGGCGCAGGGCGGGGAAAATGCCGCACAGACCAAGAAGGAGCAACGCCGCAACACGTGGACGAACGAGGACGGCAGCATCCGCCCCATCAGCAAATGGAGCGGCGTGAGCTTCACCGACCAGCAGAAAGCCGACTATGTGGCGGGTAAAGCCGTGAAGCTGGAGAACGTGACCGACAAGCAGGGCTTCCATGCCACGATGTATATCAAGTTCAACCCGGAGAAGGGACGCCCGTACCGCTACGACACGAACCCTGACAATGCACAGCAGGTTGCTCCGTCCAACGAGAGCCGCACGCAGGTGGCGGTGAACAACGATGGCAAGACCAACGAGGCTACAAAGAATCTGAGAGAGCCGTTGCAGAAAGGTCAGACCAACCCGAAGGACGCCCGCCAGCAACAGCAGCAGGAGAAGCCGCAGAAGAAAACGGGCAAGGGCATGAAAATGTAATCCCGTGTCCGCCACTGAATCCAAAATAAAATCCAAAGTATCAACAAAAAAGAAGAAGACATGAAGACAATCATTGCAGAAAAGCCCTCCGTGGCACGTGAAATCGCCCGCATCGTGGGCGCGACAAAGAGAGAGGAAGGATATTTCGAGGGAGGCGGTTATGCCGTGACATGGGCATTCGGACACCTCGTTCAGCTTGCCATGCCCGACGGCTACGGCGTGCGCGGATTTGTCCGTGACAACCTCCCGATTATTCCCGACACATTCACGCTCGTCCCCCGTCAGGTCAGGACGGAGAAAGGTTACAAGCCCGACAGCGGCGTGGTGTCGCAGATAAAAGTCATCAAAAGACTGTTCGACACAAGCGAACATATCATCGTGGCGACCGATGCCGGACGCGAGGGAGAGCTTATCTTCCGCTACCTCTACCACTATACGGGTTGCACCACTCCTTTCGTGCGCCTGTGGATCAGCTCTCTCACCGACAAAGCTATCCGCGAGGGACTGCGGAAACTCGAAGACGGCAGCAAATACGACAACCTCTACCTCGCCGCCAAAGCGCGGAGCGAATCCGACTGGCTCGTGGGCATCAACGGCACACAGGCGTTATCCATCGCCGCCGGACACGGCACGTATTCCGTGGGGCGGGTGCAGACACCAACGTTGGCTATGGTATGTGAACGCTACTGGGAGAACCGCCGCTTTACGTCCGAAGCATTCTGGCAGCTCCATATCGCAACGGACGGTTGCGACGGCGAAGTCGTGAAATTCTCATCCTCCGAGAAATGGAAAGAGAAAGAACCGGCGATGGAACTATATAATAAGGTAAAGGCGGCAGGTTGCGCCACTGTCACGAAAGCCGAGCGCAAGGAGAAGACGGAGGAAACTCCCTTGCTCTACGACCTGACCACGCTCCAGAAAGAAGCCAACGCCAAGCACGGCTTCACGGCGGAACAGACGCTTGAAATCGCGCAGAAACTCTACGAAAAGAAGTTGATAACCTATCCGAGAACGGGAAGCCGCTACATCCCCGAAGACGTGTTTGCCGAAATTCCCAAACTGCTCGCTTTCATCGGCACACAGCCCGAATGGAAAGACAAGGTGCGGGCAAAAGCCGCCCCGACACGCCGCAGCGTGGACGACGGCAAGGTGACAGACCACCATGCCCTGCTCGTCACGGGTGAGAAACCGCTCTTCCTCTCCAAAGAGGACAATACCATCTATCAGATGATTGCCGGGCGCATGGTCGAGGCATTCTCTGAGAAATGCGTCAAGGATGTGACCACTGTCACGGCGGAATGTGCCGGAGTGGAGTTTACCGTAAAAGGCAGCGTCGTGAAGCAAACCGGATGGCGTGCCGTCTATGGCGAGGAAAAAGAGGAAATTACCATCCCCGGCTGGCAGGAAGGCGACACGCTGACACCGAAAGGCTCGTCCATTACCGAAGGAAAGACCAAACCCAAGCCGCTGCATACCGAAGCCACCCTGCTCTCGGCAATGGAAACGGCGGGCAAGGAAATTGAGGACGACGCACTGCGGCAGGCGATGAAGGACTGTGGCATCGGTACTCCCGCCACACGCGCCTCCATCATCGAAACGCTTTTCAAGCGCGGTTACATGGAACGCTGCAAGAAGTCGCTTGTTCCCACCGAAAAAGGACTTGCCCTCAATTCCGTCGTCAAGACGATGCGCATCGCCGATGTTGCCATGACGGGCGAATGGGAAAAGGAGCTGGCGCGTATCGAGCGCGGGGAACTGTCCGACGACACCTTCCGCAAGGAGATAGAGGCGTACACACGTGAGATAACCTCCGAACTGATCTCGTGCGACAAGCTCTTCGGCAGCCGTGACTCCGGCTGCGCGTGTCCCAAGTGTGGCACGGGCAGGATGCGGTTCTACGGCAAGGTGGTACGCTGCGACAACACGGAGTGCGGACTGATGAATTGTTCTTCGATACCGGATTACACTCATACTTTGGATTTAGTGGTGGCACTCGGAGGGATACCGAGTGCCTTTTTCTTCCTTTTTCCAACCGATTATCCCGTTAATTATCAATCCGCTAAATCCAAAGTAATGAACAACAAGAAGAAAAACGAGGGTCAGACCGACTTTTCCTATTACGGTCTGTACCTGCTGGACTATCTCCGCACGAACAAGTTTGAACAGGCTGACGACACCGCTTTCATACGGGAACGGGCCGACCGTGCCGCCGAAACGTATGAGAGGGCACGGCTTGAAGGCTATCCCGCCGATGGTGCGCAGGAACTGGCGATGGACACGCTGCTGCGCGGGCTGCATTATTCCCGTTACGCCATCCTCCGCGAAGTCGTGGAAAACGAGTTTGCCGATGAAGTGCCGGAAGAGAAGCGTGAAGCCTTTGTCCTGAAACTGCTGCCGCTTGTCGGCAACGTGTTCTCCGTCTATGACCTCTCGGATGACAATTTCGCCCTGTCTTCCGATTACGACCTGCTCTACACGGAGCTGACGGGAGCAACCGTCCTTTACTTAGACGAATATGGCGTTTAACCGCAAACAGAAACTGCGGGACAACATCGAGGCGATACGGACGGCATTCATCCTTGACAGGGAAAATAGGACAGCGACAACCGAAGAGCGTGCCATACTTCAAAGGTACTGCGGTTTCGGCGGTCTGAAATGTATCCTCAACCCTGCAAAGGAACTGACGGATGCCGTCCGGTGGGCGAAATCCGACCTCGAACTGTTCGCCCCGACGGTGGAGCTGCACAGGCTTATCCGTGAGAACAGCAAGGACGAAACAGAGTACAAGCGGTTTGTGGATTCGCTGAAAGCGTCCGTGCTGACCGCTTTCTACACCCCCAAAGAGATAACCGACACCATCGCGGACGTGCTGGCAGATTACAGCGTCCGCCCCGCCCGTATGCTCGAACCGTCGGCAGGTGTCGGCGTGTTCGTGGATTCCATGCTGCGGCACAGCCCCAATGCGGATGTGATGGCTTTCGAGAAGGATCTGCTCACGGGTACAATCTTGAGGCATCTCTATCCCGACCAGAAAATGCGCACCTGCGGTTTTGAGAAAATCGAAAGACCGTTCAACAATTATTTCGACTTGGCGGTGTCCAACATTCCGTTCGGTGACATTGCCGTGTTCGACGCGGAGTTTCAGCGGAGCGACTCTTTCGGCAGACGCTCCGCCCAGAAAACCATCCACAACTATTTCTTTCTCAAAGGACTGGATGCCGTGCGTGACGGCGGTATCGTGGCGTTCATCACCTCGCAAGGGGTATTGAATAGCACCAAGACCTCCGTGCGTAACGAGCTGTTCAGTCAGGCCAATCTGGTATCCGCGATACGCCTGCCCAACAACCTGTTCACGGACAACGCGGGCACGGAGGTGGGCAGTGACCTGATTGTCCTGCAAAAGAACCTCAGCAAGAAGGAAATGTCGCAGGACGAGCGGCTGATGACCGTGATACAGACGGACACGAAAACCGCCCTGACCGACAACGCCTATTTCATCCACCACCCGGAACGCATCGTGCATACGATGGCGAAACTTGACACAGACCCCTACGGGAAGCCCGCTATGGTTTATCTGCACGAGGGCAAGGCAGCAGGCATCGCCGGGGATTTGCGCCGTATGCTCGACGAGGATTTCCATTACAGGCTTGCCATGCGCTTGTATTCGGGTTCAATCCGGCAGGCAGGAACGGAAGAAAAAGTTGCCGTTCAAAATAAAGTAGAGCGTCCTGCCATAAAATTGGAAACAGTATCCTCGGCGCAGACGGTGGAAACTCCGACAGAAAAGCCGCAACCCGCAGATGAAAAGCCGGAGATAGAACCGCGCCCGCAATATTCCGCAGGCGTGCAGCTCACCCTGCTTGACCTCTGGGGGATGACGGAAGAGGTCAGCCAACCGAAAACCTCCAAAAAGAAAAAGACGGTGAAAAAGGCAGTTACGGCAAAGTCCACTCCGCCCAAACCGAAAGTCACGGTTACACCGACAGCTCCAACTGCAAAACCCGCAATGGAGAATAAGGAGGTGAAAGCGGAGAACACCGCCAAGCCTGCCGACCCGGACGACATCTATGCCACACTGGACTGGGATACCAATCCTCCCATCAACGGTTTCTATGAAATGATGATGGGTTTGACGCCGGAGCGTAGGAAAGAACTTCGGGAACTGGCAAGGCAGCATAACGAGAAACAAGTGGCGGAAAAGACGGAAGTGAAAGCCGTGCCGGAAACTTCCCGTGAGCAGCCACGACAGGAGGAAACACAGCCGGAGGCAGTCGCCGCACCTGCCGTTACAGATACCCCATCGGAAGCGGTGGGGACTTTCCTTTTCCCCGACATCGAAGCGGAAAAGCCGAAGGAGGAAGTCGTGGACCTTTCTCCGCGTGCCTACCACCGCACGCCGGAGATGCACCTGCGCGAAGGGTCGCTGGTGGCTGACCGGGGGCGTCATAACATCGGCTACCTGAAAGACATCACGCCATACGGGGCGACATTCCAGCCGCTCGACCTGAAAGGATACCAGAAGGAAAAGGCGTTGTTGTATGTGTCGCTGCGTGACGCCTACGAGCGTCTGTACCGTTATGAATCGCTCCGGCGCGAGGCAAATGTTCCGTGGCGAGAGCATCTGAATACCTGTTACGATGAGTTTGTCATGCGCTACGGCAACCTCAACGCCAAGCAGAACGTGAAGTTAGTGATGATGGATGCGGGCGGGCGCGACATCCTTTCGCTGGAACGGATGGAAAACGGAAAGTTCGTCAAGGCGGACATCTTCGAGCATCCTGTTTCCTTCGCGGTGGAGAGCCATGCCAACGTAGGCTCTCCCGAAGAAGCCCTGTCTGCGTCGCTCAACAAATATGGTACGGTCAATCTCGACTATATGCGGGAGATAACCGACAGCACGGCGGAGGATTTGCTCACTGCCCTGCAAGGGCGCATCTACTACAATCCGCTCGTGACCGGTTACGAAATCAAAGACCGTTTCATCGCCGGAAATGTCATAGAGAAAGCGGAACGCATAGAGGCATGGATGGGTGACAATCCCGAAAATGAGCGTATGCCGGAGGTGAAGCAGGCGTTGGAGGCTCTGAAAGATGCCGAGCCGCAGCGCATCGCCTTCGAGGATCTGGACTTCAATTTCGGGGAACGCTGGATTCCGACGGGTGTCTATGCCGCCTACATGAGCCGGCTGTTCGACACGGAGGTGAAAATCGCCTATTCCGCAAGCATGGACGAGTTTTCGGTGGTGTGCGGCTACCGCACCATGAAAATCACGGACGAGTTTCTGGTGAAGGGGTATTACCGGAACTATGACGGTATGCACCTCCTAAAACACGCCCTGCACAACACCTGCCCTGACATGATGAAGTCCATCGGCAAGGACGAGCATGGCAACGACATCAAGATGCGCGACAGCGAGGGAATACAACTCGCCAACGCCAAGATTGACGAGATACGAAACGGCTTCTCCGAATGGCTCGAAGAGCAGTCGCCGCAGTTCAAGGAGCGGCTTGTGACGATGTATAACCGCAAGTTCAACTGTTTCGTGCGCCCGCGCTACGACGGCTCCCATCAGACCTTTCCCGACCTCAACCTGAAAGGGCTGGCAAGCCGGGGTATCAAGAGCGTCTATCCCTCACAGATGGATTGCGTCTGGATGTTGAAACAGAACGGCGGCGGAATTTGCGACCACGAGGTGGGAACCGGTAAGACGCTGATAATGTGCATCGCCGCGCATGAGATGAAGCGTCTGAATTTGGCACACAAGCCGATGATTATCGGGCTGAAAGCCAACGTTGCGGAGATTGCAGCCACCTATCAGGCGGCATATCCCAACGCACGTATTCTGTACGCTTCGGAGAAGGACTTTTCGACCGCCAACCGTGTGCGCTTCTTCAATAATATAAAGAACAACGACTACGATTGCGTCATCATGTCGCACGACCAGTTCGGCAAGATACCGCAGTCGCCGGAATTGCAGCAGCGCATCCTGCAAGCAGAGCTTGACACGGTGGAGGAAAACCTCGAAGTGCTACGGCAGCAGGGAAAGAACGTGTCGCGGGCGATGCTGAAAGGATTGGAGAAGCGCAAGCACAACCTTGAAGCGAAGCTGGAGAAGGTGGAACACGCCATAAAGTCACGCACGGACGACGTGGTGGATTTCAAGCAGATGGGCATCGACCACATCTTCATAGATGAGAGCCACCAGTTCAAGAATCTGACTTTCAACACGCGCCACGACCGTGTGGCGGGATTGGGAAACAGCGAGGGAAGCCAGAAGGCACTTAACATGCTCTTTGCCATACGCACCATACAGGAGCGCACAGGAAAAGACTTGGGTGCGACCTTCCTCTCCGGCACGACTATCAGCAACTCACTGACTGAATTGTACCTGCTGTTCAAGTACCTGCGCCCGAAGGAGCTGGAACGGCAGGACATAAGGTGTTTCGACGCTTGGGCGGCGATATTTGCCAAGAAGACGACGGATTTTGAATTTAACGTGACGAACAATGTGGTCCAGAAGGAGCGTTTCCGCTACTTCATCAAAGTGCCGGAGCTTGCCGCCTTCTATAATGAAATCACGGACTACCGCACGGCGGAGGATGTGGGCGTTGACCGTCCTGCCAAGAACGAGATACTGCACCATATACCGCCCACGCCGGAACAGGAGGACTTCATACAGAAACTGATGCAGTTCGCCAAGACGGGCGATGCCACCTTGTTGGGCAGGCTGCCGCTTTCGGAAACGGAAGAAAAGGCGAAGATGCTCATCGCCACGGACTATGCCCGGAAAATGGCACTCGACATGCGCATGATAGACCCGAATTACGAAGATCATCCCGACAACAAAGCGAGTCACTGTGCCAAGATGATCGCGGAGTATTATCAAAAATACGACGCCCAGAAAGGCACGCAGTTCGTTTTCTCTGATTTGGGGACATACCAGCCGGGCGACGGGTGGAACGTCTATTCGGAAATCAAGCGCAAACTGACGGAGGACTACGGTATACCGCCAAGCGAGGTGCGCTTCATTCAGGAGTGCAAGACCGACAAGGCGCGGAAGGCGGTGATAGACGCCATGAACGCCGGGACGGTGCGTGTGCTGTTCGGCTCTACCTCTATGCTCGGAACGGGTGTGAACGCCCAGAAACGGTGTGTGGCTATCCATCATCTCGATACGCCGTGGCGACCGTCCGACTTGCAACAGCGTGACGGACGCGGAGTTAGGGCAGGTAATGAGATTGCCAAACATTTCGCCGGGAACAACGTGGATGTAATCATCTACGCGGTGGAGAAGTCACTGGACAGCTACAAGTTCAACCTCCTGCACTGCAAGCAGACTTTCATAAGCCAGCTCAAAAGCGGTGCGATGGGTGCGCGTACCATCGACGAGGGGGCAATGGACGAAAAATCGGGCATGAATTTCTCGGAATACATGGCGTTGCTCTCCGGCAATACCGACCTGTTGGACAAGGCGAAACTGGAAAAGCGGATCGCATCGCTCGAAGGGGAACGCAAGTCGTTCAACAAGGGCAAGCGTGATTCGGAGTTCAAGCTGGAGTCAAAGACCGGCGAGTTGCGCAACAACACGGCTTTCATAGATGCCATGACGGAGGACTGGAACCGCTTCCTGTCGGTGGTGCAGACCGACAAGGAGGGCAACCGCCTTAATATAATAAAGGTGGACGGAGTGGATTCCGCCGATGAGAAGGTCATCGGAAAGCGTTTGCAGGAGATAGCCAAGAATGCCACGACCGGAGGGTTGTACACGCAGGTCGGTGAACTTTACGGTTTTCCGATAAAGGTGGTGAGCGAAAGGATACTCAAAGAGGGATTGGAGTTCACCGACAACCGCTTCGTGGTCGAGGGGAACTACAAGTACACCTACAACAACGGGCATCTGGCGATGGCTGACCCGTTGGCCGCCGCCCGCAACTTCCTCAACGCGATGGAGAGGATACCCTCCATCATCGACCAGTACAAGGCGAAGAACGAGGTGCTGGAGATGGAGATACCGCAGTTACAGGAGATAGCGGGTAAGGTGTGGAAGAAGGAGGACGAGCTGAAGCAGTTGAAGTCCGAACTTGCCGCCCTTGACCGAAAAATTCAGCTGGAGCTTGCGCCACCCACGCCCGAAGTCGCAGAAAAGGAGAATGAAGGGCAACAGCTCAAGCCGGAAGCGGAAGATGTGAGGAACAGGCAGGCGCAATATCCCGAAAATGCACCGCCGCAGATACGCAGTCCGGCGGATAGTATCGTTGCCAACCATGTCATAATCGGGCGTCCGGGACTGTATGCCAAGGAGGAAACCCGGTCCAAAGGATTGAAAATATAACCTAAGGAATTTTATCTGAAGTATTAATAAGGGCTATCCCAAAAGGTCTAAAAGTAAATTTTATCCTTTCTGCAAGTATCTATAGGATGGCAACTGCATTTTTTTCTTTTTGGGCAGCCCTTATTAAAATTTATTCTTATTTTAGGTTATATACATTCATGTCCATTTATGTAAAAAATTCCTGCTGACCTTGTTTATGTCTTGTCAGTCACCATTTGCAAAACCATATTTGACCCTCAAAGAGGCTGAATTTGATAAGTAACTTGCTACATACTCATAATAAGGAGCTAAATAGAACACGAATGGGAAATACACAAATGCTAAACTAAAGAAGATATTGGCCAAAATAAACGCTATACCGAGAGAGAAACTTGATTTTTCAACTTCCTAAAACGGTGTTGTTCAAACATTTCTACTTATTTGTACTTGCCAGTTGAACCTACGCTTCCCTAATAAAATGTCTATGGTAAAAAGTTAAAAAATCCTCCCACTTTTGTTAGATATATTTTTTTGTGTAATTTTGTAATCGTTATGCGGCAGTAATAATATACATATTAATACGAGTTAGTAATCCTGTAGTTCTCATATGCTACGAGGAGGTATTAAAAGGTGCGTTTCGACAATGCATCTACTGTAGTATATTATTGCTTAATCCAAATGAATATTATAAATTTAGGAATTCTTGCTCACATTGATGCAGGAAAAACTTCCGTAACCGAGAATCTGCTGTTTGCCAGTGGAGCAACGGAAAAGTGCGGCCGTGTGGATAATGGTGACACCATAACGGACTCTATGGATATAGAGAAACGTAGAGGAATTACTGTCCGGGCTTCTACGACATCTATTATCTGGAATGGAGTGAAATGCAATATCATTGACACTCCGGGACACATGGATTTTATTGCGGAAGTGGAGCGGACATTCAAAATGCTTGATGGAGCAGTCCTCATCTTATCCGCAAAGGAAGGCATACAAGCGCAGACAAAGTTGCTGTTCAGTACTTTACAAAAGCTGCAAATCCCGACAATTATATTTATCAATAAGATTGACCGTGCCGGTGTGAATTTGGAGCGTTTGTATATGGATATAAAAACAAATCTGTCGCAAGATGTCCTGTTTATGCAAACTGTTGTCGATGGATCGGTTTATCCGGTTTGCTCCCAAACATATATAAAGGAAGAATACAAAGAATTTGTATGCAACCATGACGACGATATATTAGAACGATATTTGGCGGATAGCGAAATTTCACCGGCTGATTATTGGAATACGATAATCGCTCTTGTGGCAAAAGCCAAAGTCTATCCGGTGCTACATGGATCAGCAATGTTCAATATCGGTATCAATGAGTTGTTGGACGCCATTTCTTCTTTTATACTTCCTCCGGCATCAGTCTCAAACAGACTTTCAGCTTATCTCTATAAGATAGAGCATGACCCCAAAGGGCATAAAAGAAGTTTTCTTAAAATAATTGACGGAAGTCTGAGACTTCGAGACGTTGTAAGAATCAACGATTCGGAAAAATTCATCAAGATTAAAAATCTAAAGACTATTTATCAGGGCAGAGAGATAAATGTTGATGAAGTGGGTGCCAATGATATCGCGATTGTAGAAGATATAGAAGATTTTCGAATCGGAGATTATTTAGGTGCTAAACCTTGTTTGATTCAAGGATTATCTCATCAGCATCCCGCTCTCAAATCCTCCGTCCGGCCAAATAAGCCCGAAGAGAGAAGCAAGGTGATATCCGCTCTGAATACATTGTGGATTGAAGACCCGTCTTTGTCCTTTTCCATAAACTCATATAGTGATGAATTGGAAATCTCGTTATATGGTTTGACCCAAAAGGAAATCATACAGACATTGCTGGAAGAACGATTTTCCGTAAAGGTCCATTTTGATGAGATCAAGACTATCTACAAAGAACGACCTATAAAAAAGGTCAATAAGATTATTCAGATCGAAGTACCACCCAACCCTTACTGGGCCACAATAGGGCTGACTCTTGAACCCTTACCGTTAGGGGCAGGGTTGCAAATCGAAAGTGACATCTCCTATGGTTATCTGAACCATTCTTTTCAAAATGCCGTTTTTGAAGGGATTCGTATGTCTTGCCAATCTGGTTTACATGGATGGGAAGTGACAGATCTGAAAGTAACTTTTACTCAAGCCGAGTATTATAGCCCGGTAAGTACACCTGCTGATTTCAGACAGCTGACCCCTTATGTCTTCAGGCTGGCTTTGCAACAGTCAGGTGTGGACATTCTCGAACCGATGCTCTGTTTTGAGTTGCAGATACCCCAAGTAGCGAGTTCCAAAGCTATTACAGATTTGCAAAAACTGATGTCTGAGATTGAAGACATCAGTTGTAATAATGAGTGGTGTCATATTAAAGGGAAAGTTCCATTAAATACAAGTAAAGACTATGCCTCAGAAGTAAGTTCGTACACTAAGGGCTTAGGCATTTTTATGGTTAAGCCATGTGGGTATCAAATAACAAAAGACGGTTATTCTGATAATATCCGCATGAACGAAAAAGATAAACTTTTATTCATGTTCCAAAAATCAATGTCATTAAAATAATGGAGCGGTCAGGAAATTTCTATAAGGCAATACGGTTGGGATATATACTTATCTCCATTCTTATCGGATGTATGGCATATAATAGCCTCTATGAATGGCAGGAGATAGAAGCATTAGAACTTGGCAATAAAAAAATAGACGAGCTCCGAAAAGAAATAAACAATATCAATATTCAAATGATAAAATTTTCTCTATTGGGTGAAACAATACTGGAATGGAACGATAAAGATATCGAGCATTACCATGCACGGCGTATGGCAATGGACAGTATGCTCTGCCGTTTCAAGGCCACCTATCCAGCAGAGCGCATCGATAGTGTGCGCAGTCTTTTAGAGGATAAGGAACGACAGATGTTCCAGATAGTCCGGTTAATGGATGAACAACAATCTATTAACAAGAAGATAGCCAATCAAATTCCGGTTATTGTACAGAAAAGTGTGCAGGAACAGTCCAAAAAGCCAAAACGAAAAGGTTTCTTAGGCATATTCGGCAAAAAAAAGGAAGTAACTCCAGCAGTATCAACCACTATCCTTCATTCGGTCAATAGAAACGTAATCAGCGAACAGAAAGTGCAGGATCGCCAATTGTCGGAACAAGCCGACAGCCTTGCAGCTCGTAATGCAGAACTTAACAGACAACTGCAAGAATTGATTTGCCAAATAGAAGAAAAGGTACAAACCGAACTGCAAAGCCGGGAAAACGAAATAGTTGCCATGCGTGAAAAGTCATTTATGCAAGTAGGCGGTTTAATGGGATTCGTTCTTCTATTGTTGTTAATTTCCTACATCATCATACATCGTGATGCAAAAAGCATTAAACAATACAAGCACAAGACAACTGATTTGATAAGGCAACTGGAACAATCCGTACAACGGAACGAGGCACTGATAACGTCAAGGAAGAAGGCGGTACATACTATCACCCATGAACTGCGCACACCGCTGACAGCAATAACAGGCTATGCCGGACTGATACGGAAAGAACAGTGTGAGGATAAGTCCGGGCAGTATATCCAAAACATACTGCAATCCTCCGACCGTATGCGGGATATGCTTAACACTTTGCTTGACTTCTTCCGCCTGGACAACGGCAAGGAACAGCCCCGTCTGTCACCCTGCCGGATTTCAGCAATCACGCACACACTTGAAACGGAGTTCATGCCTGTTGCCGTGAACAAAGGGCTGTCCTTGTCCGTGAAGACTGGACACGATGCCATTGTATTGACCGACAAAGAGCGAATAATACAAATCGGGAATAACCTGCTGTCAAACGCTGTCAAGTTCACAGAAGAAGGCGGTGTTTCTTTGATTACTGAATATGATAATGGAGTTCTGACACTGGTCGTTGAAGATACAGGTACAGGCATGACAGAAGAGGAACAGAAACAAGCGTTCGGTGCGTTTGAACGTCTATCAAATGCCGCCGCAAAGGAGGGTTTCGGGCTTGGGCTTGCCATAATGCGTAATATTGTGTCGATGCTTGGCGGAACAATCCGTTTAGACAGCAAGAAAGGGAAAGGCAGTCGTTTCACAGTTGAAATTTCTATGCAGGAAGCTGAAGAACAGCTTGGATATACAAGCAATACACCTGTTTATCATAACAATAAATTCCATGATGTTGTCGCCATTGACAATGATGAGGTATTACTTCTGATGCTGAAAGAGATGTATTCCCAAGAAGGAATACACTGCGACACTTGCACCGATGCTGCGGCACTGATGGAAATGATACGCCAGAAAGAATACAGCCTGTTGCTGACAGACTTGAATATGCCCGATATAAACGGTTTCGAATTGCTGGAACTGTTGCGTTCGTCCAACGTGGGCAATTCACCAACAATCCCGGTGGTTGTGGCAACCGCTTCGGGCAGTTGTAACAAAGGGGAACTATTGGCAAAAGGCTTTGCCGGATGCCTGTTCAAACCGTTCTCCATATCGGAACTGATGGAGGTTTCCGACAGGTGTGCCATAAAAGCGACACCGGACGGGAAACCGGACTTTTCCGCCTTATTGTCCTATGGCAATGAAGCCGTCATGCTGGAAAAGTTGATAACTGAAACAGAAAAGGAAATGCAGGCGGTACGGGATGCAGCAAAAGAAAAAGACCTGCAAAAGCTGGATTCCCTGATCCACCACCTGCGCAGTTCGTGGGAGGTGCTCCGTGCCGACCAACCGCTGAATGTACTTTACGGATTGCTTCGTGGCGATGCTCTCCCGGATGGTGAAGCGTTAAGCCATGCCGTGACTGCCGTGCTGGATAAGGGAGTGGAAATAATACGGTTGGCAGAAGAGGAAAGGAGAAAATACGAAGATGAATAAGACAAAAATAATTGTGGTGGAAGACAACATCGTGTATTGCGAATATGTCTGCAATATGCTGTCACGGGAGGGCTACCGCAATATGAAGGCTTACCACCTCTCAACCGCGAAGAAACATCTGCAACAGGCAACAGATAATGATATCGTGGTTGCCGACCTGCGTCTGCCTGACGGCAGTGGCATAGACCTTTTGTGCTGGATGCGAAAGGAGGGAAAGATGCAGCCCTTCATCATTATGACCGACTACGCCGAAGTTAATACCGCCGTGGAAAGCATGAAACTCGGCTCGATAGACTATATTCCCAAACAGCTTGTGGAGGATAAACTTGTCCCCCTGATCCGTTCCATACTGAAAGAACGTCAGGCAGGACAACGCCGTATGCCTATATTCGCCCGTGAAGGTTCCGCCTTTCAGAAAATCATGCACCGCATAAGGCTGGTAGCCGCCACCGATATGAGCGTGATGATATTTGGTGAGAACGGCACGGGCAAGGAGCATATTGCCCACCTGTTGCATGACAAGAGCAAACGTGCAGGCAAGCCATTTGTGGCGGTGGACTGCGGTTCACTCTCCAAAGAGCTTGCACCGTCGGCTTTCTTCGGACACGTCAAAGGTGCATTTACAGGTGCGGACAATGCCAAGAAAGGATATTTCCATGAGGCGGAAGGCGGCACGTTGTTTCTGGACGAGGTAGGAAACCTCGCGTTGGAAACCCAACAGATGTTGCTCCGTGCCATACAGGAGAGGCGGTATCGCCCGGTCGGAGACAAGGCAGACCGGAATTTCAATGTCCGCATCATCGCTGCTACCAATGAAGATTTGGAGGTATCGGTGAATGAAAAGCGTTTTCGGCAGGATCTTCTGTACCGCCTGCACGACTTCGGGATAACCGTTCCTCCGTTGCGTGACTGTCAAGAAGACATTATGCCGCTGGCAGAGTTCTTCCGTGATATGGCAAACAGAGAGCTGGAGTGTAGCGTGAGCGGGTTCAGTTCCGAAGCACGTAAAGCGTTGCTGACACACGCATGGCCGGGCAACGTGCGGGAACTTCGGCAGAAAGTTATGGGTGCTGTATTGCAGGCGCAGGAAGGTGTTGTCATGAAAGAGCATCTGGAACTTGCCGTGACGAAACCGACCTCTACTGTCAGCTTCGCCTTGCGCAATGACGCGGAGGATAAGGAGCGGATATTGCGTGCGTTGAACGTGATGCTTATGCTATGCTTACGCATAGCGTGCATTCACGTACTCTCCGTAAAGGCTTTACCAGAGCCATCGCTTGAAGGTAGTGTGAATTGCACGCTACTTTTTTACCCTTGCCTAACGAAAGGAAACGATTATGGGTAAAGTTCAGATTCTCGCCGTACTGACGATGGACGGATGTCTTTCTTCAGAGTTATATGATAAAGCACATCAGGATTTGTGCCTTGACCGTTGCGGTCTTGATGAAATCAGGAAGAAAGCCTTTTACCGTGTGACACCGGACTATTCCATTTCAATGCTGCACGAATGGAGAAAAGACTGCACAAACATCCGTTACCTCGCGGAAGCCACACCGGACACGGCAGACTATATAAACGGACTGCTGCGGATGCACGCTGTGGATGAAATCATACTATACACCGTTCCTTTCATATCCGGAAGCGGACGACATTTTTTTAAGTCGGCTCTGCCAGAGCAACACTGGACGCTTTCCTCTTTGAAAAGCTATCCCAACGGTGTATGTCGCATTATCTATATCCTTGATAAAAAAGCAAGATAGCCAAAATGTGCGGCAAGCATACATTTCTATTTTCAGGAATAGAATAAATGTTCCGATTACAAACAATTTAAGTCGGAGATAATTTGTCCTTGTGAAAAAATACTGAATTTTATACCTCTGAAATCCAGCACTTTGTAAAATTGAGTGTTGGATTTTTTATTTTCTGCCGCGTTTTTTGCCAATTATATTCATGTGCGCACGCAGAAAACAAAGTGTAATTTTCAAAATTGACAGAACCATGAATTATTTCTTGCTGGCGGAAACCGACTTTTTCCGCCTGATAAACGAAGCCGGCGACTGCAATATGGAAACGGCATACACGGCTTTCGCCACCCAAGTGATCGAACTGTGCAACGGCGGCATGGACATGAACCTTACCGTCATCGCGCTTGCCTACATCGAAATCGAGTTGCAGCACCATCCCGTACGTAATCTGTCAGAAGAAAAAAGAGAGATTGCCGCCTACGTCAGCAAGGCTCTGTCTTTCGTAAGAAAGATGCAGAAATTCCTTGCCACGCCCCAAGTGCCACCACTAATATCCGCCAACAACGCAACAGAAACCACCGCCAGCCTTCTTCAATGGACGGGCAATGCCATCGACCTCGTGGAACTTATCTACGGCATAGACGTGATGGGCTGCATCAACAACGGCAATATGCCGCTCAAACAGCTCGCCCCACTTCTCTATAAGATATTCGGGGTTGATTCTAAAGACTGCTACCGCTTCTACACTGATATCAAACGCCGGAAGAACGAAAGCCGCACCTATTTCATTGACAGGATGCAGGAAAAACTGAACGAGAGAATGTTGCGTGATGAGGAGTTGGAGCGGATGAGAAAATAAAAAAATATCCATTACATATGAGAAGACAGGAATACTCGTATCCTGTCTTTTTATTTTCATTTAATTATATATTAATTAGCACAATATATGTGAGTTTTTCATTCCTATAAGGACAAATTTCAGAAACGTATGTCTGGTAAATTATTGAGTCATCATAGTATGAACATATATCATTACTAAAAACAATGAAACAACTTCCATAAGATTGTGGTTGTAAAAATCGCCATTTAATAGCCCGTTTTTTTTGTAAAATTCGCCAATTAAAAAAATATGATTATCTTTGCATTATATTTTATAAGGTATGGAAACAGTAAATAGAATACTTCAAGAGAAGATTACAGCACGAATCGCGCCCAATAAAGCAGTACTGATTTTTGGTGCTCGCCGTGTTGGTAAAACGGTAATGATGCGTAAAATTGTGGACAACTATTCAGGTAGGACGATGATGCTCAACGGCGAAGACTACGACACATTAGCACTATTGGAGAATCGCTCAATAGCCAATTATCGGCATTTATTGGATGGTATTGATTTGCTGGCTATTGATGAGGCACAGAACATACCACAAATCGGTAGTATTCTGAAGTTGATAGTTGA
>PPYE01433109.1_pt1 | contig 18347 bp, 10 predicted proteins | sample 1559881 | NCBI WGS metagenome assembly PPYE01 (sample SAMN08240022, study PRJNA423297) | Human gut metagenome, whole genome shotgun sequencing project. | reverse complement strand
GTATCAGATAGGGGATATACATCACTATAGCAATGTATGATATCTGATATTTTAAAATTAGATGTTACTTTATTACTTCTTGTTAGCTCTGTATCTTGCTGTAGAATCAAGAATCTTCTTACGGATTCTTAAGTGTGTTGGAGTTACTTCAAGTAACTCATCAGTATCAATATAATCAAGTGCCTGTTCAAGACTTAATATCTTAGGTGGTACAAGTCTTAATGCTTCATCAGCACTAGAAGAACGTGTGTTAGTAAGATGCTTTGTCTTACATACATTAACTTCAATATCTTCTGTTCTTGGGTTCTCACCGATAATCATACCAGCATATACCTTTTCGCCAGGTCCTATGAATAAAGTACCTCTGTCCTGTGCGTTGAAAAGACCATAAGTAACAGCTTCGCCATCTTCATAAGCAATAAGCGAACCAGTTTTTCTGTAAGATATATCACCCTTGTATTCTTCGTAGCCTTCAAAAGAAGTGTTTATAATACCATTTCCCTTAGTATCAGTAAGGAACTCGCCTCTGTAACCGATAAGACCACGAGATGGAATAGAGAACTGAAGTCTTGTATATCCTCCGTTGATAGGAGTCATGCCAAGAAGCTCACCCTTTCTCTGGCTTAACTTCTGGATAACAGAACCAGTGAATTCATCTGGAACATCGATATAAGCAAGTTCCATAGGCTCAAGCTTCTTTCCTCTTTCATCTGTATGATAAAGAACTTCTGCCTTACTTACCGCGAATTCATAGCCTTCACGACGCATGTTTTCGATAAGAACTGAAAGATGAAGTTCTCCACGTCCTGATACCTTGAATGAGTTCTCTGAACCAGGATTTTCTTCTACTCTTAAACTTACATCAGTGTTAAGCTCCTTGAAAAGTCTGTCACGGATATGTCTTGATGTAACAAACTTACCTTCTTTACCAGCAAGAGGACTATCGTTTACCATAAAGTCCATAGAAAGAGTAGGTTCAGATATCTTCTGGAATGGAATAGCAACAGGGTTCTCAACAGAACAGAGTGTATCACCAATCTTAAGATCTGCAATACCAGATACAGCAACGATGTCACCAAAGCCAGCTTCATTAACCTCTACCTTGTTAAGTCCGTTGAATGTGTAAAGCTTAGTTACACGGACTCTCTTTCTTAAATCAGGGTCGTGGTGGTTGACAATAGCCACCTCCTGATTAACCTTAATTTTACCATTCTCAATCTTACCTACACCGATACGTCCAACGAATTCGTTGTAATCAATAGTAGATATAAGCATCTGTGTATCAGCATCAGGATCACCCTCTGGTGCTGGAATGTTGTTAATAATACATTCAAATAAAGGCTGCATATCCTTTCTTTCATCGTTAATGTCAGCCATAGCGTAGCCTGACTTTGCAGATGCAAATATAAAAGGACAATCAAGCTGTTCTTCGTTGGCATCAAGATCTATGAATAATTCAAGAATCTCATCTATAACCTCAGTAGGTCTTGCTTCTGGTCTGTCAATCTTGTTAATACATACAATTACAGAAAGATTTAAATCAAGTGCCTTCTGAAGTACGAACTTAGTCTGTGGCATAACGCCTTCAAATGCATCTACTACAAGTACAACACCGTTAACCATCTTTAATACACGTTCAACCTCACCGCCAAAATCAGCATGGCCTGGAGTATCAATAATATTAATCTTAGTGTCTTTATAGTGAATAGCAGTATTCTTTGAGAGTATAGTAATACCTCTTTCACGTTCAATATCGTTAGAATCCATAACACGTTCAGCAACTTCCTGGTTAGCACGGAAAGTACCACTCTGTTTAAGAAGTTCATCTACGAGAGTTGTTTTACCATGGTCAACGTGGGCAATAATAGCGATATTACGAATATCTTCGCGTTTAGTCTTCATTATAGTATCCTTTCATTAATAATCTGCAGCTATAGTGTATCTGGTGTAAGCTTTACATTATATTTACGTAAAGAAATGTATCAGATAGCAAATATAGTTACATGAATCAAATAATACATCATATCTACCAACAATATATATTATACACTAGCTGGTTATGATTAGCAACTTTTATATTCTATCACAAAGCTTATAAAATACAATAGTATAAATACTAAAAATATTGTACATTATTTGATACATAATTAATCGGACATTACTATAACACGAAATTATATATAAGTATACCGGTATACTTATATGTTTTAAAAAAAATACATAGATTAAAAAAATATCTGAAACATAATAAAAAATGAAAATATTAATTTGCATAAAGCTGTATAAATGTAGTAATATAGCGGTGTTGGAACATAATCTTTACAATTATTAACCCACATATTTAATAATATTTAAAAAAAAATAATAATTTGTACACAACTTCTTCAAAAAAAATGTGTAATATTACAGCTAAATGGAACATATACATATGGAGAATAAAAATAAAGCACATGATTGCTTCTATATATCATATTAATCATCAGGAAGCAGTCAAAGAAGGGAGAAATACTTATGCTTGATAAGGTAATTGAAAACAACAGGGTATGCATCATTGGAGAAGTGGTATCAGAATTCACGTTCAGCCACGAAGTATTTGGAGAAGGCTTTTATATTGCCAATGTATCTGTAAACAGACTTAGTGATATGGTGGATATTATTCCGCTTATGATAAGTGAAAGACTTATAGACGTCACTAAAGACTACAGAGGAAGAAAAATAGAGGTGTCAGGTCAGTTCAGATCTTATAACCGCCATGAGGGTGTTAAGAATAAGCTTGTACTTTCTATTTTCGTAAGAGAGTTAAGATTTATAGAAGATGACGAAGTTCCAGAAGAACAGTCAAAATCAAATCAGATATTTCTTGATGGTTATGTATGTAAACCACCTATATATAGAAAGACACCACTTGGAAGAGAAATCGCTGATATTCTTGTCGCAGTAAACAGACCATATGGAAAGTCTGACTACATACCATGTATTGCATGGGGAAGAAATGCAAGATTTGCAGGTGGTCTTGAGGTAGGAAGCCATCTCCAGATATGTGGAAGAGTACAGTCAAGAGAATATACAAAGAAAATAGGCGAAGAAGAGGTTGAAAAGAGAGTAGCCTATGAGGTGTCTGTAAGCAAGATAGATCTTGTTGAGGATGAAGAATAGAATATAGCTTTGTATGACTATGTACAAAGCATATATAAATAAGAAATAAAAAGTCAGAATGGTTGACAATGATATATACAAGTGTTATATTCATGTTAACTTTTTAATTCTACGAAGTAGAGGTCGCACGATTCAATAGTAACTGTACTGATGTCCCCAAGCATATGATGTGCAGCGAAAGGGGAGAGTGCCGAAGCAGATTATGTGGGAAGTTATCTGCTGGGCGTAAGATTAATAATCTTATGACTGTCATTATAGACATGTTTATGTCATATGATGGAGGGCTACGCAAGGATTTCTGATTTTTTGAATGGATTCTTTTAAGCCGGTCTGTCATGGAACCGGCTTTTTTTAATGCTGATGAATGAAAATAAACTTTTATTCATTATATCTGGCTTTGGGTGCTACCGGAATAGAATTGAAATAATATAATAATACAACGGATAAACGTTGGAATGGAGGATTTATGTCAATATTTACAGGTGCAGGTGTTGCTATTGTCACACCTATGAAAGCTAATGGAGAGATTAACTATGATAAGCTTGCAGAGCTTCTTGATTTTCAGATTAACAATTCAACAGATGCAATAGTTATCTGCGGAACAACTGGTGAATCTGCAACAATGACAGAAAAAGAGCATGTTGAAGCTATAAGGTTTACAGCAGATTATGTTAAGAAGAGAGTTCCAGTTGTAGCAGGAACAGGCTCTAACTGTACACAGACAGCAGTAGAACTGTCAAAGGAGGCACAGGCAGCTGGTGTTGATGCATGCCTTGTAGTTACACCATATTATAACAAGGCATCACAGAAGGGTCTTATAGAACACTATACAACAATAGCCAAATCAATCGATCTTCCTATTATCATGTATAACGTTCCAAGCAGAACAGGATGTAATATACTTCCAGAAACAGCAGTTAAGCTTGCAAAGGAAGTTGATAATATAGTAGCTATAAAAGCTGCAACAGGTAATCTTTCACAGGAATCAAAGACAATGATGCTTGCAGAAGGATGTCTTGATATGTATTCAGGTGAAGACGGACTTATCGTACCTCTTATGTCTATCGGTGCTAAGGGTGTTATATCTGTATTATCAAATGTTGCACCAAAGCAGACACATGACATATGTGCTGAATTCTTTGCTGGAAATGTTGAGAAGAGCCGTCAGTTACAGTTTGAGGCGCTTGAGCTTGTAGATGCTTTATTCTGTGAGGTTAACCCTATTCCAGTTAAGACAGCTCTTAATCTTATGGGTATGGAAGTAGGACCACTCAGAATGCCTCTTTGCGAAATGGAAGAAGCTAATCTTAATAAGTTAAAGACAGCACTTAAGAATTATGGACTTATAAAGTAATGTAAGAAACTATAATTTGGCAGATATAAGAAATGTGTGAACACAAACATTGAAATAATAAAGAAAATAATGTATGGAGGCTATGATAATGACAAGAATTATTATGCATGGCTGTAATGGACATATGGGAAGAGTTATTACAGACCTTGTAAGCAAAGATGATGAATGTAAGATAGTAGCAGGAATTGATCCATTTGACGATGGACATAATGATTATCCAGTATTTGCATCAGTTAATGACTGTGATGTAGAAGCAGATGTTATAATTGACTTTGCAGCAGCAAAGGCAGAGGATGCACTTCTTGATTATTGTGAGGAAAAGCAGATTCCGGTTGTAGTATGTACAACAGGTCTTACAGATGAGCAGATTGAACATGTAAGAAAGACAGCCTGCAAAGTAGCAGTGCTTAAGTCAGCCAATATGTCACTTGGTATCAATATGCTTATGAAGCTTTTACAGGATGCAACTAAGATTCTTGCACCAGCAGGCTTTGATGTGGAGATAGTTGAAAAGCATCATAATAAAAAGGTTGATGCACCAAGTGGTACAGCACTTGCACTTGCTGATTCCATAAAGGAAGTGCTTGGTGATGACTACTATTACAAGTATGACAGAAGTCAGGAAAGAGCAGCAAGAGATCCTAAGGAAATAGGTATCAGTGCAGTCCGTGGAGGTACTATTGTAGGTATTCATGATGTTATCTTTGCAGGGGAAGACGAAGTTATAGAATTCACTCATACAGCATATTCTAAGTCAGTATTCGCTAAGGGTGCGATAGAAGCAGCTAAGTTCCTTGCAGGCAAGAGTGCAGGAATGTATGATATGTCTGATGTTATAGCAGCAAGATAGCATATAAACAATATCAAATAATCAGGTATTGAATTATAAAATTTGCAATAAATAAGTGCCTATTATATTTTAATCATATGATAGACACTTATTTTGCTATGCTCATATTAAATTATTAAGATTTAACGTATAGTATTTAATCTCCTCAGCAACAGTGAACCCCTCTGACCTATAAAGATTAACCGCAGGTATATTAGTGCCTGAAACGTGAAGAATAAGAGGAAGTTTATGATAATTGCTTTTATTTTCCCAATCTTTTATGAATTCTGATAATAAATGTCTGGCATAACCGCATTTTCTCATATCAGGAGCAGTCCATACATCATGTATACATATGTGTGTATCGAAGATGTCAAATGCAACTGATGATATAAGCTCGTCAGATGTATTTGATACAAGCTGGTATTCGTCATCATATTTTAACAGTTCCAAGGTATCAGGAAGAGAGGAAAGAGCAGCAGTTTCTGTATATTCCTGTGTGTTATGCAGAGACATAAGATAATCACTATAGGCATATTTTATATTAATAGTGCCGGCATTGGAACTATCAATGAAATTATCTTTTATAGATGCGACATATCTTATATTAATATTGTTAATCTTGCTATTCTTATTGTAGTTGTTATGACTATCAGATATAGAACTGATTGTATTAATAGTATTAATAAGTGCCTGAAATAATCTTATAAAAATATGCTGGCGTCTGTATTCAGGAGCAACCATTGCAGTGATTTCTATAGTTGTATTATCTGGTATATTGCCTGTTGTATTATTTAGCTCAGGTTTTAAACAGGAAATAAAGCCGACAAGAGAGTGGGAATCACTTGAAAAAGCGGCAAGCTGTATTAAATCATCTGCTGTATATTCGTCAAAATATGGTTCGTAGCCGCATAGTCTGGAAAGTTTTAATACATCATCATATGAGAATACATTTTCTATACGGATATTGGAATTAGCGCTGTTGTAAGCATTAGCGTTATTGCTGACATCAGAATAGTTATTGTGTTTAAGTCTGCAGGCTTTATGATTTACTGACATTGTTTGATCCTCTTGGTTGGCATTATTGTTTATTATTTGTATATCATTTAGATGACAATAATTTGTCAATATGATGTAAATTTTATTTAAAAAATATTGTAGCAAATTAAAAGATAATGTACAATAATAGATAATATTTGTTTTATATTACAAGCAGATACGAATAAACAGCTATGTTTCACAGCATATTAAGTGGAATGTGAATAATAGAAAGGGCGATTTATGAGTAAAGTAGCAATATTAACAGACAGCAATAGCGGTATTACACAGGCACAGGCTAAGGATATGGGTGTTACAGTTATACCTATGCCTTTTTTTATAGATGGTGTGGAATACCTTGAGGATATTAATCTTACACAGGAAGAATTCTATGAAAAGTTAAAAAATGATGCAGATATATCTACATCACAGCCATCTATAGGAACATTGCAGGAATATTTTGATGAATTGTTAAAGGACAATGACGAGGTTGTATTTATACCTATGTCAAGTGGACTTAGCGGTACATGTCAGACAGCAACTATGGTAGCTGGTGATTATGATGGCAAAGTACAGGTTGTCAATAACCAGCGTATATCAGTAACTATGCGCCAGTCGGTTATAGATGCAAAGGATTTGGCAGATAAAGGAATGAATGCCGGAGAGATTAAGAACATACTTGAGAAACACAAGATGGATTCAAGCATATATATTACTCTTGAGACACTTAAGTATCTTAAAAAGGGTGGAAGGATAACACCTGCGGCTGCGGCAATCGGAACTATGTTAAAGCTTAATCCTGTATTACAGATTCAGGGAGAGAAGCTTGATGCTTTTGCTAAGGCAAGAGGTAAGGCTTCTGCTAAGAAGATTATGCTTAAGGCTATGAAGGATGACTGCGAGAACAGATTTAAAGATTATGCGGCTGAAGGAAAGCTTCATATTGAAGTTGCATATACTGGTAATGAAGAAGAAGCTAATGAATTGGCTGAGGTGGTAAAAGAAGCATTTCCAGAATATGATTTTCATATGGACCCGCTCTCGTTAAGTGTTGCCTGTCATATTGGATATGGTTCATTGGCAATAGCAGTGTCAGCTTATGTACCGGAGGCAGAATAATGGCAGCACCTTTAAGAAGTGAGATTGATAATGAGTTCAAATGGGCAGTTAATGACATCTACTCATCAGATAATGTGTGGGAGGAAGATTACCAGAAGCTTATTAAACAGGCAGGCGAGCCTTGTGAATATCAGTCTGTTTTAACTGAGTCGGCTGATAATCTTTATAATGTATTAAGGAAATTAAATGATACAGATTATCTTGTTGAGAGATTATATGTATATGCTTTTATGAGATATTATGAGGATACAGCTAATTCAATGTATCAGGATATGTCAGGCAGGGCGCAGGCGGCAGCAGCTAAATGTGCAGAAAAGTATGCATTTGTTGAGCCGGCAATATTAAGTATGGATGAAAATGTTCTCTATGAATATTTAAAAGATGACAGACTTAAGCTGTATAAGCATATGATTGATGATATGTTAAGCCAGAAAGAACATTCACTATCTGAAAAGGAAGAAGTTCTTCTTGCAAAGGCATCACAGGTTATGTCTGTTCCTAATGAGATATTCTCCAAATTTAATAACGCAGATGTCCATTTTGGCAGCATAATTGATGAATCTGGGAATAAGGTTGAGCTGACTAACGCAACATATGTAAAATATATGCAGAGCCAGCAAAGAAGTGTAAGAAAAGAAGCCTTTGAGTGTCTTTATAAGGAATATAAGCAGCATATCAATACGCTTGCAGCCTGCTTTTATGGCAACGTAAAACAGGCAGTATTTAAGGCTGAAGCAAGAAAATATGAATCAACATTACATATGTATCTGTCTGATTCATTTATTCCTGTAGATGTATACAAGAATCTTATTAATACTGTAGATGACAATCTTAATCTTATGCACAGATATGTTGATATAAGAAAGAAAGCTTTAGGAGTTGATGAGCTTCATTTTTATGATATATATGCTCCGATGGTAGCGGACTATGAGTGGAAGGTTACCTATGATGAAGCCAGACAGATGGTTCTTGAAGCTTTAGCACCTATGGGCGAAGAGTATGTTGCTAAGGTTAAAGAAGGCTTTGAAACAGGCTGGGTTGATGTATATGAGAATAAAGGAAAGCGAACAGGAGCATTCTCGTGGGGGGCATATGGAACACACCCTTATGTATTCCTTAATTTTTCTGGAACATTAGATGATGTATTTACTATTATCCACGAGATGGGTCACGCAATGCATACATACTATTCTAATTCTAACCAGCCATATATATATGCGGGTTACAAGATATTTGTTGCAGAGGTTGCTTCTACATGTAACGAAGCACTTCTTATGAATTATCTGTTGGAAAGCTGTAAGAATGACAAAGATGATAAGAGAAGAAAATATCTTCTTAACCATTATTTTGAGCAGTTTAAGGGTACTTTGTTCAGACAGACAATGTTTGCTGAATTCGAGATGACAGCCCATAAAATGGTCGAAGAAGGCAATGTCCTTACTGCTGACAATCTGTGTGATGTATACAGAAAGCTTAATGAAAAGTATTTTGGAAGTGAGTGTGTTATTGATGATGAGATAGCATACGAGTGGGCAAGAATACCACATTTTTATACTCCATTTTATGTATATCAGTATGCAACAGGATATTCTGCTGCTATTGCGATAGCTGCTGGAATATTAAAGGGCGATAAAAAGATTAAGGAAGGATATAGGAAATTCCTTTCAGGTGGCTGCAGCATGCATCCTATAGAGCTTCTTAAGCTGTGCGGAATAGATATGGAAAAACCGGATGTTGTTCAGTCAGCGCTTGATGTGTTTAAAGAACTGCTTACAGAATGGGAAAATAATTAAGATAAAGAGCGCCGGATGGTAGTAAATACAATCATCCGGCGCTTTATTTAATGTAAAAAGGCTTTTGAATTAATAATGGCTAAAAGGCATATGAATTATATAAGGCTCTTATAAAGCTCTGTTATCTCTTCAACACTTGTTTCTCTTGGATTACCAGGTCTGCATGCATCATCATAAGCTGACTGTGCAAGGAATGGAATATCCTCTTCTTTAACAATATCTTTAAGATCAGCAGGAATACCAACATCCTGTGACAGCTTCTTAACAGCATCTACAGCAGCTTTTCTGTATTCTTCCTGTGTCATATCATCTGTACCTTTAACACCCATAGCTTTCGCAATATCACGATATTTCTCACCAGTTGCTGGAGCGTTGTATTCCATAACTGTTGGAAGGATAATAGCGTTAGCAACACCGTGTGGTGTGTCATAGAGAGCACCAAGTGGGTGAGCCATGGAATGAACAATACCAAGACCTACGTTAGAGAATCCCATACCTGCTATATACTGGCCAAGTGCCATGCCTTCTCTTCCCTCAGGTGTGTTTTCAACAGCACCTCTAAGGCTCTTAGAAATGATTTCAATAGCTTTAAGATGGAACATATCGGATAATTCCCATGCACCAGCTGTGATGTATCCTTCAATAGCATGTGTGAGGGCATCCATACCTGTAGCGGCTGTAAGTCCCTTAGGCATACTTGACATCATGTCAGGATCAACTACTGCAACAACAGGAATGTCATGTGGGTCAACACATACCATCTTACGATTCTTGCTTGTATCTGTGATAACATAGTTGATAGTAACCTCTGCGGCTGTACCAGCAGTAGTAGGAACAGCAATGATAGGTACTGCAGGTTTCTTAGTAGGAGCAACACCTTCAAGACTTACAACATCTGCAAACTCAGGGTTGTTGATGATGATGCCGATAGCCTTGGCTGTATCCATAGAAGAACCGCCACCGATAGCGATAAGATAATCAGTACCGGCATCCTTGAATGCCTGAACACCAGTCTTTACATTCTCTACTGTTGGATTAGGCTTGATATCTGAATATACTTCATAAGCTAAGTTGTTTTCATCAAGTACATCAAGAACCTTTTTGGTTACACCGAACTTGATAAGGTCTGGATCTGAACAAACAAAAGCTTTCTTAAATCCCCTTGCAACAGCTTCTGTAGCTATTTCCTTAATAGCCCCCTTTCCATGATAAGATGTACCATTAAGAATAAATCTCTGTGCCATAATAAATATTTACCTCCATTCACGTTTTAATTCATAGTTACATTTTAACACTTTGTCAGAAATATACAAGTAAAAATATCAAAAAATGATAAATTGTGTCTAAATTCATAAAAAACATTATATATATGTATACAATCGTGCGCATAAAAGGAAAAAAATGATTATTCATGTCGAAAAAAATGTAATTCATGCAGATTGTTCCACAGACGTGGATTAATTATGTATTATAAGCATAGTGTCAGGGAACTGTTATCCAAAGATAAGTATAAGGGTGAGGTTTATTTTTATTCTTTTATTGTAATCTTTATAGATGATGGTTAAAGCGGGAATTAAATAAATGCATATAATTTACCAATATATAAGGAGGCGTTAATATGAAAAGGTTTTTGAGTGTACTTTTGTGTACGGCAATGCTGATTACTGCAGTACCTGGACTGTATTATGCACAGGGGTTTGGCAGTCAGACTGTATATGCACAGGAAAAAAGCGACAGTGATATACAGGAAATCGATTACCAGCTTAATGGAGGCCATTATGTAAGTGGATATGATGCTCCTGTGAATTATCCAGTTCAGGAACTTCCTGATAAAGATAAAATAATTAATCAGGGATATGAGTTTGGTGGCTGGTATGATAATGCACAGTTTGAAGGAGAGCCTGTTACTAAGATTGATCAGGGTGATTATACAGGTGTAGTTGTGCTTTATGCCAGATGGATAGAAAGATATTATTATATTGATATACCTCAGAATGTTGATACAGCTGGTAAGGAGACTGGTGAAATACAGGTTTCTGGACATGCAGGAGGTTTATATGAAAAGGATAAGGTGAGTGTTTCAGTATCATCAGATAATAAGTGGAAACTTATTAATAAAAATACTTCATATACTGATATTATGCTGGATTATGGACTTTATCCGGATGGTAACAACGAAGCACTTGTGGATAATTCTATTGTATCAGAGCTTTCTAAAACAAAGCTTGATAACACAAGTAAGTACTTTGTAAGATTGACAGATGCACCGGAGTATGCTGGTACATATTCAGACAGTCTTACATTTGATATATCCTTTGAAACAACTAATTATAATATAAAGTATGTTACAAACGGAGGAACTCTTTATTCAAAGAATAAGGATGAACAGCAGGGCAGCGTAGAACTGACGGAAGAGACCTTTGAAGCTGGTACTAAGCTTTCGCAGCTTCCATCACCTGGAAAGGAAGGTGCAGTATTTCTTGGCTGGTGTTATGATTCGACATGTACAGATTATGTAAGCTCAGAGGACAGGCTGTTAAGCGATGTAGTGTTGTATGCAGCATGGACTGACACACAGGAGTTAAGGACTGTAAGCCTTGAATCATTTGCAAGAAGCTATGATGTTGATGCAGATAGTTTTTCAATAACTGTGACTGATAAGACAGGCAGTCTTACACAGGATGATGTAAGAAGCCTTATAACAATAAAGAATACAAGTGACCTGTCTGATGAGACATCAGCAGTTGTGTCTGCAAAGGCTGTTTTAGATGGAGAATATACATTTTCAGTAGAAAGCAATACAGGCTGGCAGCAGGGCAGTTCATATCGTCTTGAGCTTAATGATGACAGATTATACTTTACAGGTTATGATACAACTATAAGAGAGTACGATTTTACTGTTTATAAGCCAGAGGTGAAAAATGCCGGCCTGAATAATGATATAAAGTATATAAGTTCAGGCAGTCTTAGCAATCTTATGGTTGACGGCAAGTCAGTAGATAATATATCTGTTTCTGCCATGACAGTTGGTGTTGATGGAACTATAACAGATTCAACAAAAGTTACCGGAAGCTTTACATATGTACAGGGTACATTAAGCTTAGGAGATAAGATAGCTGTATATGAAGGAAATGTTATTCCTTCACTTGATACAACATCAGTTTCAGATGATGATGTGTCATTTTTTGAGATAATTGCGGTAGATGGAAGCAGTTATTCATACAGGGGACTTGCAGCTAAGGAAATACTTTTCGTTCCTGATGTACTTCCTGTTAATATGATAGATGATAAAGACAATGATGCTGATAACAATAGTGTCACGATAGCACAGGACAAGCTGTCTTATAATAATGATACTAACAGTACAGATGATAATCCGTCACTAGGTGAAAATACAACTATAGATAATGGGGATTATCTGGCTTTATATAGTGATACTGAGGATAATATCCAGTATGCAGTTATAACAGAGGTTTCTAAAACAGATACAGATTATATAATTGTATACAATATGGTTACCTGGGAAGAAGTACAGGCAGCTATGGATATATATCAGACAGATAACATCAAAGGTGATGATATATTAAAGAACCAGGATGTTAACGAGATTGAAAGAAGTGTTGAACAGCAGGCAGCAGATAGTGGGTTTGCACAGAGTGTTGCCAATGAAGTCGCAAAGGCTGTTGTTATGACAGATTCTTACCAGGAGCTGAAAGAATACTTATCAGACAGACTTTCGGCTGATATAAGTGTCAGTGCAGTCAATGATGAAGAAGATGATTATGCTATGCAGTCAGTTGACGATGGTATAGCAGCATATGCAGATGATAATAAACCATCTGTAAGCATAGATCATATAAAAGCAGATCTTTCAACAAAGCTTAAGCACTTTGATAATATAAGTGGATTAAGGCTTGCACTTGATATTGGTGTAGAGATTGAGTTCTCTAATATGAAGGTAGTTGTTTCTGCTGCGTTTGAGCAGGAAGTAAAGATGAATATCAATGTAAGCGGTAAAGCTGTATGGAAAAAGTGGAAGGATATAATTCCTTATATAGATGATTACAGAGTTGCAGTTTCGTTGGATCTTTATGATTATACAGGCATTAATTTTAATGTTGATGTAAAAACAGCAGAAGGTGATGACGAAGAAGATGAAGATTCAACAAAGCTTGATATAGTAGTCAATAAAATAGCAGAAGAATTAAAGAATATGATGGAGCTTGGAACTACATATATTTCTGAGAATTCTGATATATCAACAAGGCTGGAAGATATAAATGACTTAAAGAAAGATGATAATGAAGATGATTCAGAGGATGACAAGGAAATATCAGTGGCAAAAAGTCTTGCCGAGAGATATTCTGATATGCTTGAAAATGAATCTGACTGGGTGGATTTATACACGAAGTCGCTCACATCATCACATGTAAGGGTTATAGGAATCATAGATGTAGCTTTTGATGTTGAATTCGTAGTATCGGCTAATGTTAATATATCCATGGGAATGACATACTGGTATCAGAATGGTAAAAGGTATGTATACAGCATAATGGTATTCAGTAAAAATGTTACAAGTGATACTATAGATTTAAGTGAAGAAAAGTATGAGCTCTCTGTATATGCTATAGGAACTATAGGCATAAGAGCTGGTATACGTCTGAGTGTCAGTGTTGGTCTTATATCAACGAAACTTGCCAGTGTAGGATTTTCGGCAGAGGTTGGTGGATACGCACAGATATGGGGATATCTATACTATCAGCTTAAGTATGCGGCATCAGAGGGAAGAAACACCAGCTCCATGGGAGCGATATATATGGAAGTAGGCGTATATATGCAGGTTGATTTCCTCGCACAGGCTTTGGCAGGAACGTTCAGTTATAATCCGACACTTTTTGAGAAGCAGTGGCCTTTATACAGTGTAGGTATTGTTGAAAATGTATGCGATTTCACATATGACCAGGAAGAGTATAAGGATATAAAACTTAAGCGTGATATCAAGGCAGTGCGTATACCGGAAACATATTTTAGTATGCAGTATCTGGATATGAAGGAAGGTCTTGACGATGGTGAGTATTCCAACAAGATATTTGCTGATGACAGCAGATACTATGCTATTACAATGACTAATCCTGCATTTACATATGATCCATTAACGAACGTCATAACTGTTGACCCGGGTGATAAACCAGAGCAGGACGGAGAGATGATAATAACATGGAAGAGCCAGAAGGGTTCCTTCAATACTAAACCTATTATAAGAAGAATCTCTCTTCACTGGGATAACTTAAGAGATGGATATTATATAGCATTCCAGACTAATGGAGGCTCTATAGTAGATACAGTAGTGGCTAAGTATGGAAAAGAAGTAGCTAAGCCTGAGAATCCGGTTAAGACTGGTTATACATTTGCAGGCTGGTATGAGGATGAAGCTCTTACTAAGAAGTATGAAATACCGGATACTATGCCTAATGAGGATAGAATAGTGTATGCTAAGTGGGAAGCAGCAGATATGACATATAGTGTTGCTGACTATGTAGAAGGCACAGATGGCGTATATAGTCTGGCATCTATACGTACAGAAACTGCAAAGACTGATGATACGGTAACAGTACAGCCATCAGAAAGAAGCGGATTTATTACACCACCTGTATTATCATATGTAGTACAGGCTGATGGAAGCACAAGATTTAACTACTATTATGCAAGAAACAAGTACAATATTAAGTTTGTATCAGAAGGAGAGACAGTTTCTGAAGGCAGCTATACATATGGAACACAGATTCCGACACCTTCCGTATACAGACCAGGATATGAGTTTGCAGGCTGGGAACCAGAAGTAAGTTATACAGTTCCTGCAAGAGATATGACTTATACAGCTATATGGAAAGAGTCAGATGATGTTGTGTATACAACAAAGTATTATCTTGAAGATGAGAATGGCGGTTATGTGATAGATAAGGCTGGCATATCCAAGGGAACAACAGGACAGAATGTTACAGCTGCAGCTGCGGATTATGATGAAGGCAGTTATATCGTAAAAGATATACCATCTGGTATAGTAAAGGCGGATGGCAGTCTTGTTCTTAAAGTATACTATGACAGAAGTACATATGATATTACATATGATACAACAGGCGGCAAGCTTGAGAATAACAAGCAGGCAGTTAAGTGGGGAACAAAGGTTGTTACACAGGTTCCTGTAAGAGATGGTTATGCATTTGCTGGCTGGTATACGGATAAGGAGTGTACAAACAGTTTTAATGGTGTTATGCCTAAAGAGAATATAACGCTTTATGCAAAGTGGGATATGTCAAAGGTTAATTATACTGTTGAACATTATATGGAAAACATAGATGGAAGTGGATATGAGCTTACAGACAGACAGGTTTATACAACTGATGTAGAAAGTACAGTCACTCCTGATGTGAAAAATGTTAAGGGCTTTACATCTCCACAAAAACAGTCTGTAAAGGTTACAGATAGTACAAAGGTTATTAAGTACTACTATAAAAGAAATGTACATAAGCTTACACTAAAGTATAACAATGGAGAAAATGATGGGGTTTATGAGTACAGATATGGTACTAAGTTATCTGTAGGACAGCCGGTAAGAAAAGGTTATATATTTACAGGCTGGGATAAAGATATAGCAGAAACTATGCCGGATGAAGATATAACATATGCGGCAGGCTGGAATATAGCACAGTTTACTATAAGCTTTAAAACAGATGGTGGAAGTAAGATAGACTCTATAACACAGGATTATAATACAGCTATAAGCGCTCCTGCTGCTCCAGTTAAGAAGGGTTACACATTTATAGGCTGGGATAAGGATATTCCAGACCGCATGCCGGCAGAAAATATACTTCTTACAGCAAAGTGGAGTAAAGATGTATATAAGATAGCATATAATCTGAATGGTGGAGAAGCAGATAACCCAGGTACTTATGAGGTTGACAGCAGTGTTATCACACTTAAGACACCAGTGCGTAAAGGTTATACGTTTACAGGCTGGAGTGGAACAGGCATAGATGGCACAAGTAAAGAAGTAGTTATAACAACAGGTTCTACAGGTGACAGGACATATACAGCTAACTGGAAGGAAAACAGCTATACTGTACAGTTTATTCCTTATGGTGATGGAACAACAGGTTCTATGGATGAAATGTCTCTTATGTATACAACTGAGGCAGCTATAGTGGACAATAAGTTTGTAAGACCTGGTTATACATTTGCAGGTTGGTCTGTTGAAGCAGGCGGCGAGAAGAAGTATGAGCCTGGTGCGGTTATAAGCAGACTTAAGTCAGGTGATGGTGAAAGAATCACTCTGTATCCAGTATGGACAGCAAATGAATATACTGTACATTTTGATACAGGTGCCGGCGAAAAGCTTGATGATATGGTTTGTACATATGATAAAGAATATGAACTGCCAGTCACTACAAGAAGCGGCTACAGGTTTATGGGCTGGAGTGTTGAGGATGGTGGAGCAGTTATATATCTTCCAGGAGCATCAGCATCTAATCTGGCATGCGAAGGTGAAGTGACATTGTATGCAAGCTGGCTTAAGGTAGAGTTTAACTATAGCATATATAACAGCTATCATGTTACAGATGATAGTAAAGAAACACCAGTCAAGTTTCATTTTATGATAGGTGGAAGCCAGGCAGGTAATTCATCAACAGATGGTGGACGTACCAATGTTATATATATGGATGGAATGAATTTGGAAGAGTTAAAGCGCGTATGCAGTACAATGACATTTACTATTACATATAAGCTTGATATGGACAAAGATGGATGGGCAGATATGGATATAACGTATAGGAAAGCTTCTAACCAGAGCTGGTATGGATTTGCAGAAAAAGATATAGATATAAAGAAGAATAATGGTAAAACATTAACTTACACGTATTCTATAAATATTTCAGATGTGGATGCTATATGCTATAGATTTGATGCACATGGAGATTTAGCTGATAAATATTGGCTTAGAAATATCAGTTTCAATGCAAAGTTTCATTAAAGAGTATCAATAATATATAAAGAAGTTTATAATTAAAAATGAGGCATAAGAGTATTGTTTTCTTCGACGAATAAGGATATCATAGTCAAGTAAGACATAGGTTTTCCTATGTTGGTGTAAAAAGCAGGAAACCAAACTTTGGTCGGGGAGGTTCCTGCTTTTTGTTTATATGTAACTTAGATATAATAACAGCAGGTACAGGATAAAACAATCTGGCGTAAAATACATAAGATTAATTTATGCTGTACCTTTTTTAATTTGCTTGAAAATAGAAAAAAAGATGTATGGAAAGTTACGATTTACAGTCCGTTGCAGAACTTCTGGCAGGGGAATATGTAGTGAATTCCAGTCGTTCAGTTTGTGTAATTGTAAAATCGGAATTGTATCAGCGTAAGAAGGAGAACAATATCATGTTTAGAACAATTCGTAAAAAGAAAAATGAAATCAGCATCGACACTGCAAAGGCTCTTTTGCAGTCCAGCCGACGTGGCGTTCTTGCCGTAAATGGAGATGACGGATATCCCTATGCAATTCCTATCAACTATGTCTACGATGACGATGCACAGAAAATTTATTTTCATGGAGCACGTGCAGGTCATAAAGTAGATGCACTGCGTGCCTGTGACAAAGTATGTTTCACGGTATATGGAAATGAAACCATCAAAGAAGAAGATTGGGCACCGTTTGTGCAGAGCGTTGTGGTATTCGGCAGATGTCACCTCGTAGAATCCAGTGCAAGAGCAACAACTCTGTTAAAACGATTTGCAATGAAATACTATCCCAGCGAACAGTTAGTTGATGAGGAAATTGCCCACGCAGGAAAAGCTGTGCAAATTTTTGAAATAGAAGTGGAGTACCTCAGAGGCAAGGAAATACAGGAACGATAAATTCAAGTTTGCCGAAATATATTTCTAACTTTCCCTATTTTACAGGCTTTCCAGCCTGTGCACTAGCGAAACGATATGTATTTTCCCTTATTTTTGCCCTTATGAGATAATCGTAAGGGAAATAAGGGAAAGTTTTATTTAG
>PPYE01276639.1_pt1 | contig 18349 bp, 14 predicted proteins | sample 1559881 | NCBI WGS metagenome assembly PPYE01 (sample SAMN08240022, study PRJNA423297) | Human gut metagenome, whole genome shotgun sequencing project. | reverse complement strand
AAAGGAGTAATCATGGTTCAACCGAAACTCGAAGGCAAAGTCGCCATCATCACCGGAGCCGCGGCAGGCTTGGGCGAGGGAATCGCGCAAGTGTACGCCAAGTACGGTGCGAAGATCTGCATGGTCGACCTGTCGGCCGATGTCGACAGGACTGCGGACAAGATCCGTGAGATGTATCCGGATGCCGACATCGTGACCGTCATGGCCAATGTGGCCGATAAGGATCAGATGATCGCGGCCGCCAGAACAACGGTGGACGCTTTCGGTCCGATCGACATCGCCTGCTGCAATGCCGGCGTATGTCGGCTTGCGCCATTCGAGCAGATGCCTGACGAGATGCGTGATTTCCACATCGACGTGAACATCAAAGGCGTATGGAACACCTGCCAGGCGGTAGTGCCGTACATGTTGGAGAACGGTGGCGGCGCGATCGTGATCGCCTCTTCCGTGACGGGCGACATCGTGGCCGATGCCGGTGAAGCGGCCTACGCCATGACCAAGGCCGCACTCGTGGGGCTGACCAAATGCCTGGCAGTGGAATACGCCGACCGCAACATCCGCGTCAACTGCTCGCAGTTGGGCTATGCGCGCACCCCGATGGTGGAGAAGATGGCGGTCGAATCCAATCCGGACAATCCGGAATCCGCCATCAACGACATTGCGGTCGGCGTGCCGATGAAACGACTGGCCAAGCCGACCGAAGTGGGCGAACTGTTCGCCTTCCTAGGCTCCGACGAGGGGTATGAAAGAGGCATGCGTATTGTGCTTCAGAAAGTCAGCGACGGGTCCGTGGATGTGATTGATGAACTCACCGGCGAACGGGATCCCACTTTCGAACCACAGCGGATCGGCGTCGGATATGTGCTGCTTGTCGGCGTAGAGGATTCGGACGGCGCCAAGCAGATCGCGTGGCTGGCGCACAAGATCTCGAATCTGCGTGTGTTCGAAGACGACAACGGCAAAATGAACCGTTCCATTCACGATGTGAACGGCTTGATCCTTTCCATCTCGCAATTCACGTTGTATGCGGACGTGCGCAAAGGCAATCGCCCAAGCTTCGTGAAGGCAGGGTCGCCGGACCATGCCGACAAGGTGTGGCGGCAGTTCAACGAAACACTGCGGGCCGAAGGCCTTGCGGTGAAGGAAGGCCGTTTCGGAGCCCACATGTGCGTGAACCTGACCAACGACGGTCCCGTGACCATCATCTTCGATACGGACGAACTGGGAATCTGACACCGTTCACCGGCAACGGTGGGTCACAGATGCTCGGCGATCCAGTCACGTAGGATGACGGCGTGGTTGCAAGCGGGATCCTTGGCGGCATAGAGCAGGGTGACGTTTCCTGTTCGCAGATGGTCGCGCACGTCCGACACGAATTCGGCGGCCTCATCGCGCCCGTCAAGCTGCTCGATGTACCGTGCCTTGAACTCGTCGAATTTAGCGGGGTCATGGGCGAACCACTTGCGCAGGTCCGTGGTGGGCGTCACCTCCGTTTTAGCCCAACGGTCAAGATCCGCACGCTCCTTGGAAACGCCGCGCGGCCACACCCGGTCCACCAGAACACGGTAACCGTCGGTCGGCTGCGCGGAATCATATATGCGTTTGATCTGAAGAACATGCGACTGCGCCATGCAATCCATGCTAGATGTCCCGAATGATGGGATCGAGACAATTTCTCTGGCTGCGAACCACAATTGTCAAAGAGCCGCACAAGACCGAAAAATGAGACTGCATTTGAGACGGTTATCTGGTGCTCACTCTAGGGTTAGGACCATGGGAATTGAGAACAATCACAAGCTCATCGTCAACTGTCTGCCGTTGACGGAGTCGGAGAAGGCGCAATTCACGCGTGCGGCCAGGGGAGTGCCGCAGGAATTCGTAGGCGACTCGACGCAGCGGGGGAGTATGAACTGGAGCGCCCGCATCCCGAAGGAATTCCGTGCATCGGTGACTGCGATCATCGGAAACGTACCGCCGGAGGAATGCTCGCAATGCCCCAGACTCGAATGGCTGCAAACTTGGAGCGCCGGCGTCGACAAATACCAGCGGCCCGACGTACTGCAACCCGGATCCATGCTCACCAACGCTTCCGGCGCATACGGGCAGAGCGTATCCGAGCACATGTTCGCCATGATGTGGGCGCTCATGAAGAACCTACACGTCTATGCCGGCAATCAAGCCAACGCAGACTGGACTGACGCGGGCCGTGCATTAAGCCCATCGGGCATGACCGCATTGGTGATCGGCACCGGCGACATCGGCTCGCACTTCGCCAGACTGTGCAAGAGCGTCGGCATGGAAACCATCGGCGTACGACGTAACCCATCCGTCGAAGCGGAAGGCATCGACCACACGATAGGCTTCGAATCACTCGAACAGGCATTGCCATACGCCGACGTCGTCGCCATGAGCGTGCCGTCCACACCGGCCACGCACCATCTGCTGAATGCCGATCGACTGGCACTGCTCAAACCCGAAGCGCTGGTACTGAACGCGGGCCGAGGCGATGCCATCGATTCCGAAGCCCAACCCATGTCGCCGCGGATTGGGAAATTCCCTGATGTATCCCTGACTCGCTCCGTGGACGATTTCGTCTCGTCGATTGACGAATGTCCCGCTTAGGGTTGTACCCTCTACACCTGATATGGATAACGAACTGTTTGAGAAGGCGCCGATTCCGCGCGCATACATGACCCTGGCCATACCCGTCGTGCTGAGCATGATGGTCACCCTCGTCTACAACACCGTGGACACCTACTTCATCGCGCACACCGGCAACACCGACATGGTGGCCGGCGTGTCCATCGCGACACCGGTATTCACCGTGATGATTGCGCTTGGCGACATCTTCGGACTCGGCGGAAGCTCCGTGATCTCGCGCCTCTACGGCAAAGGTCGTTTCGATGACGGCCGGCGACTGAGCGTGTTCTGCTTTTGGGGAGCCGTGTTCACCGGCATCATCGTCATCATATTGGGCCTGACGTTCCACGATCCGATCCTCACGATGCTTGGGGCCGACGATTCCACATGGCGGTATGCCTCGCAGTTCTATTCGCTGATCATTCTCGGATCGCCGTTCATCATCGTGTCGATGACGCCAAGCAATCTACTGCGCACCGAAGGCTTCGCAGGCCCCTCCGCGGTCGGTTCGATCGCCGGAACCGCCATCAACATCTGCCTGAACCCGCTGTTCATCCACGTGTTCGGCTGGGGCGCGGCCGGTTCCGCAGGCGCGACCGTCATCGCCAACATCTGCACCGACCTCTACTTCGTGTGGTTCCTGCTCAAACGCAGCCGCAACCTATCCATCGATCCACGGCTCATGTTCCGAAGCGGACATCTCGATATCAGCAGGCAGGAGGCAAGCGGCATCTTCGCCATCGGCATTCCGGCATCCGTTACCAATCTCATGCAAAGCCTTGGCATCGTCATGGTCAACCTCTTCCTGCTGCCATACGGCAACGATGCGGTGGCGGCCATGGGCATCGCATTGAAGATCGTGATGATCGCCGTGATGATTCTCGTGGCGTTCGCCTTCGGCGGCCAGCCGCTCATCGGCTATAACTATGGTGCCGGAAACATGAGTCGGTTGAAGGCATTGCTGAAATTCGCATACTCGTTCCTCGGCATACTCGCATTGGTCATGACCGCGGTGCTGATCGCCTGCGCTCGCCCGTTGATGGGATTCTTCAGCACCGACACCGGCATCGTCGATCTCGGCACCGGCATGCTACGTGTGCAGCTGCTGAGCACCGTATGCGTATCGGTGGTGCTCGTGACCACCTGCACGTTCCAATCCGCAGGCAAGGCCCTGGGCGCACTGCTACTGTCCGTCAGCCGTCAGGGCGTGATGCTCGCCATCACCTTGTTCGCCGGCAGCGGACTCGCCGGATATCACGGGGTCATTGCCGCGCAGGCCTTCGCCGACCTGCTCACTGCGGTCCTTGCCGTCGTATTGGCTGTGATTCTTCTGCCTGAGTTGCGTGGCCGAAAGGCCGAAAGCCGGAAGATCGCCCTCGCCGATGAATGATGCCAGCCATACGTAAGGCTCAGGCAGGGCTCGACGCCGAAAGAATGCCCGTATGATGGCATTAGGGAGGAAAGGCGGGAGCTGTGACGTTGAACAAATGGCAACGAATGACCGAATGGCCGCTGACCGTACTGGCATTGGTGTTCCTGCTCGCGTATTCATGGGAGGTGCTGGCACGGACGCATGTCTCCCTGTGCGAAACCACGATCAACGTCATCTGGATCGTGTTCATCGTCGACTACGTCGTTTCGATTTCGCTGGCGCACGATAGGAAGACCTGGTTCAAGAACAACCTGCTGTTGCTCATCTCGATCATGCTGCCGATTTTCAGACCGCTGAGACTGCTGCGACTGGTGGCTGTGTTGAATGTGCTCAATCGCACCAGCGGCATGGCGGTACGTGGTCGCATCACACTCTACGTATGTTCCAGCGTGATATTGCTGATCTACGTCGGTTCGCTTGCGGAATTGGATGTGGAACGTAATGCTCCGGGCACTACCATCACCGATTTCGGCAAGGCCATATGGTGGGCGTTCGTCACCACCACGACGGTCGGCTATGGCGACATGTCGCCGGTGACATGGCAAGGCAAGTGCATCGCCGTGGGTCTTATGATCGCCGGCATCGCCCTGATCAGCGTCATCACCGCAACGCTCGCGTCATGGATCGTCGACCGGGTGAGCGATGAAGCCGATAAGCGTGCCAATGAGACGGAATCGGAAACCACGCGGCTGAGCAGCAACGTCGCCGAACTGACCGACGCCGTCGACCGACTGCGTGACGATATCGCGAAACTGCGCGAATCCCCAACAGCAGATGACAGGCGATAACAAGTGATGCCGGACGGAGTCCAACTTCCGTCCGGCATCACTTACGAGTGAATCGGTTGTTCGCTATTCGCAGGCAACCCCATCATGGTCACGGTCCAATGCGGAACGATAGCCCGGCTGACCTTGATAGATCGGTGCCGCCCCGGCGGCACGCGCGGCGGAGCAATTCTGGTAGTAGACATTGGAACTGTCGTTTTGCTGTACTTGAGGAGCCGGAGCGGGTTGTTCGGTTTGCGTCTGAGACTGCTCCGTCTGCTCGGTGGAGGGCTGCTCGGTTTGAGTAGGCTCGGAGGAAGGTTCCTGAGTCGGTTCGGCGGTTGCGGTCTGAGGCTGTTCGCCGGTGTTCGTGCCGGTATAGTCGGGAACGGCCTGCGTCGGACAGGAGCCCAGCACCTTATTCATCGCTTCCTTCTCCGCCTGAGTGACCCACAATGAATACTTATGCTTCACGCCGATCTGGCGTGCCACGTACTCGCAGCGGAAGCTTGTGTTGGAGGGCAGCCACGTAGCCGCATCACCATCGGATTTTTTCTGATTGGCGGATCCGTCTACAGCTAGCAGATTATACGGGTCGTTGGCGAGTTCGGTTCGCTTGCTCTTACTAAGCTTCTGTGCGCCCTTCTGCCAGGCGTCGCTTAAGGAAACCACATGGTCGATTTGCACGGCGGTAGAGGTTTTCGCGCCTTTCTTAAACTTGATTTCCTTACCGGTATACGGGTCCTGCAGCTTGCCGGATTTGACCACGCAATCCTGCGTATGCGATTTATGCTTTACGTTCGTCAAATCACGGTTAAGAATGTCATTGCGTGTATCGCATCCGTTATGGTCGACATCCTTCCAGGCTTCACCGAACTGTGCCCGCTTGTATCCGGTCTTCGGCGCACGACCCTTGACGGTAAGTGTGTCAAGTACATCGGTGGCGAGCTCGCCGGCACCAGTATCATCGGTAGCCTCTGCGGCCATGGAGTAGTCGGCATGATAGCCTGCGGCGAAGCCGATCGACAGCAGACAAGCCATGCTCACGGCAATCAGACGACGTATTACTGCATTGTGGTAACGCACGGGTTCCTCTTTCTCATCTCATGGTCCCTGAAGTCATCGTAGACTGATTCCGCATGAAGGCACGCATCGGCATGAAAGCGGCGGCAGTGATGATTCGGTCGGGACGTGCGGCAAGAATCGGCGTTATGACTCAAGCTGCATGTGACGCGTACGAACTTCCCGAAGGATTCGAGTATTGCTCAAAGCTGAATCCGGTAATCGAAGCGGTCTCCGCCTTGGATCGTGTCAAGGCCGTGGTGCGAATACTGCACGAGCCGGGCGGCTGCCCGTGGGACGGTTCGCAGACGAACCGATCCCTGCTCAAACCTCTGCTCGAGGAAACCTATGAGTACATCGACGCGGTCGAAACCGACGACCGCGAGAACATGCGCGAGGAACTGGGCGATATGCTCCTGCAATCCGTGTTCCAGGCACAGGTGTGCGCGCATGACGAGACCGATCCATTCGGCATCGATGAGGTATGCGACCGCTTGGTCGACAAGCTCATCACCCGCCATCCGCACGTATTCATGCCCGATGATGCGGTTGCAACGGAATCGGATGCTCCGAAGTCCGCTGAAGAGACGCTGCAATTATGGGAGAGGATGAAACAGAAGGAGAAGCAACGCGAGTCGGTGCTCGAAGGTATCTCACACGCCCAAGGCGCACTGCCAAGAGCCGCCAAAGTCGTTTCACGCGTCGCCAAATCAGCGAACCGGGCCCAACTCGAACAGGCATACACCGTCGAGTCGCAGCCGTCCGATACCGGCCACGACCACCAGTACGCCGATCGGATCATCGCGATACTGCGTGACGCCCAGCGCAATGGCGTCGACGTGGAATCAGAGCTACGCTGCAGATTGCGCGATCTGGAATGCGCCATCGAACGAATCGAAAGCGAAAATCGATGACCGCAGACCCCGCAGTCTGGCATGACCTGAAATTCCGTGGCACGTTCCGCGACTGCCTACCAGCGGAGAATCCTGAGCTCCTCCGACGACTACAGGTGCGAAGGTCACATTCATGTGGCCGCCGCCCGCCGCAAGTCGGGGCATACGACGACAATCAACGGCATGATCGAATCCAATGACACCAACGAAAAGGCAATCGACAGACAACTGCTCAAACGGTACGCCGAAGACTTCAACTCCGATCGGGCCAACCTCGTGGCCGCCAATGCGGCCGTCTCCGCCGGCGTACTCGAAGCGGCCGCCGACTACAAGGGACAGCGCTCGCTGCCGCGTGACTTTTCCATCGAGCTGAAACAGGGGTCAATCACCAACCAGCGTCGTTCCGGCCGTTGCTGGATGTTCGCCTCGCTCAACACGCTGCGCTATGAGCTCATGCATACGTGGAACCTCGACGACTTCGAATTCTCGGAAACATACCTGTTCTTCTGGGATGCGATGGAGAAATCCAACACGTATCTGGAAAACGTGCTCGCCACACTCGATGAGCCGACCGATAGCCGTATCTTTCAGGAGATCAACGATGGTCCGGCCGATGATGGCGGCTGGTGGCAAATGTTCGCCGCCTTGGTGAACAAGTACGGGCTCGTTCCGAAGAGCGCATACCCGGAGTCCGCGAATTCCAAGGATTCCGATGCCTTCAAACAGTATCTCAACTCCAAGCTACGTGAGTTCGCGGCCGATCTGCGTGATAGGCATGCGGCCGGTACGCCGATCGACGAGCTTCGTACGCTGAAAAACGAGGACATGTCGACCGTATACCGCATGTGCGCGATTGCGTTGGGCGAGCCGCCGGAGACATTCGATTTTCTGGTGCGCACCAGTGACGACGATAAGAAGGACGCCGGTTCCGACGGGATAGGTTCCGACAAGAAGGCTGACAAACCGAAATCCGGCAAGGACGAGCGCAGGCAGATTCGCGAATTCGGCATCACTCCGATCGAATTCTATAGGAAGTACGTGCCGCTCGACGTGAACGACCTGGTCACCCTATGCAACGTTCCGATGGAATCCCGCCCATTCAATACGCGCTACCGCATCCGTTTCACCGCGAACGTCGCTGAGGCGGGTGACATGGAATTCATCAACGTGCCGCTCGACGCGTTCAAGAAGGCGGCCATCGATCAGATCAGCGCCGGGCATCCGATCTGGTTCGCCTGCGACTGCATGCAGTTCTCCCTGCGTTCCGCGGGATACTTCGACCGCGACAGTGTGCGCGTGGACCAACTGTTCGGCACCGAATTCACCTTCGATAAGGCGCAAGGCCTTGAATACGGCGATTCTCCGAGCAACCACGCCATGACCTTCACCGGCGTGAACCTTGACGGTGACGGCAGACCGAACCGTTGGAAGGTCGAAAACAGCTGGGGCAAAGACAACGGCGACGACGGATACTACGTGGCGTCCGACGCATGGTTCGACCGCTATGTGACTGAGATCATCATCCGCAAGGAATACCTCGATGAAGCCACCCGTTCGCTGCTTACCGCGGAGCCGGTGGAACTTGACCCATGGGAGCCGCTGACCAAGCGCTCCAGATAACGGCAGCACCGTCGACAACATAATGGCAGAGCGAGGCGAAAGGCGAAAAGTGCCAGGCAAACTCACGTGGCTTTCCGACGAACTGCATAGCGAATGCAACACGGCGGTGCTTCAGCGTGCCCGCGGCATCACCAACCAATGGCGCGCCAAGATGCGGGATCTGTACTGTCTGAACGACCCTGAAGCGGACCGTATCACACTGAGCGCCTCCGTACGCGGCACCACCTCGCCTTCCAGCAACTACACGGTGCAAGCCACCGTCGATATGGGCGACCAGCTGCTGCTCGCACGCTACTGCAGCTGCCCTGCCTTCGCAGGCGCCGATTCCGCTCACGACAGAGGATACCGCGACAGCTTCGGCTATCGTAGTTTCTCCGATGACGACGAAATCTACGATTACGAGGATGCCGATTACGACGATTACGACGATTTCGGCAGGGAACCCGCATTCGGTCACGTGGACGACGGCAACGATGATGCCGACGCCTACCAAAGCCCACACGGCTTCGGCCGGAGATTCCGTCGAAGCGCCGACGGACGTTCCGCCGGAACCGGATCCCGCTATACCGGCATGTGCAAGCACCTCGCCGCAATGATCATGCTGTTCGTGCAGACCCCGGAACGTTTCCACGGCTACCAGCCGGGCAATGCCACCCCACGATACATCGCCGACTACATGAGGCGAATCGATGCCGAACGACATACGTCGAACAAGGACTCCCAGCTCAGCCTGCTTAAACGCATCGCCAATGCGAAACGGCGATTGGGCGAAGAACAAGGAGTTCTCGCAAAGCGTCCTGACATTGCTCAACCGAGTACTCGCTACACGTGCCATCTCACAGATGCAAAACCGATACTCCTACGGTGATGCCGTAACCGTGCAAAGAGACCTGCTCCTCACCGATTGGGAGGTCTGTGACCTGCTCGACCTGCACGACGCATTGCCATTACCCCTCCCAAACGGAGAGGCATCGGAGAACACGCATGCCATGGAGACTGACGACATCGCCGGGCTGGCGCAACGCAAGCCCACGTCCATCATGGTCGCCTCCGGACTGAGCCATGCCGGCGAACTCAACATCATCGAAGGAAATCCGGCATTCGGCTTCAACGTATCGTACGAACGTCACGGTGAAGATCGCGGCATACGCATCATCGCCGACAAGGTGATCATGGGCACGGTAACGGGCCAACACAGCCGTTATATGATCTGCGCCCAGACCAATGGCTACGCAGATACCGCACTCTACCGTTGCTCCGCCGCAATGGAACCGGCATTCGGCCCGCTCTCCTCACTATGCGTAGGCGATCCGGACGGCGTATTCATCGCCGAAGAGGACTGGCCCATGTTCGCACGCACCATACTTCCCGCGCTCGCCGACGCCGGCATCGGCTTGCATGTGCCGCAGGAAGTCGCCTATGCGATCGGTGCGGAATGCCGGATTGAATATTATCTGGACCGTGACCTGTACGGAGTGACCTGTGAAGTCGTGGCACGATATGGGGACTTCGTATTTCAGCTGGTCCCCGCAGCCAAGGAGTTGCGTGGCGTCGTCAACCCCGACTCCACATCCAAGGCTTCGCTGGTCAAGCGCGATCAGGAATGTGAGACGCTCGCTGTGCAAGTGGCGCGTCAGCTGTTTCCGACATGGAGCGCCACCGATCCGGCGCGTGTCAGGGAAGAGGATGAAGACGCCATTCTGCTGCTGATCACCGAAGGTGTGGAGATTCTCAAATCGATGGGTCAGGTGTTCTCCACTGCCGCCTTCGACGGCTTGATGTCTCCGTCGAAGCCGAGCGTCAAGGTCGGGTTGTCGGTCGAATCGAACCTTGTCGAGATTTCGCCGATCGCCGACGAAGTACCGATGAACGAGGTCGGTGCACTGCTTGACAGTTATCGGCGCAGACGTCGCTACCATCGGCTGCACGACGGCACCTTCGTGGATCTGCGGGATGCCGATTTGGGTGAACTCGATCGTATTGCCTCGGATCTTGACCTGACCGGAACGCAACTTGACGGCGGAACCATCGCCATTCCGGGCTATCAGGCGTTTCTACTGGACGCACAGGTGCCGGATGAACGCAAAAACGCATCCTTCACCTCGTATGTCAACGATGTGAAGGTCATCGATCCGAGTCGCTATGAGGTACCGCAAGCGTTGCGCAACGTGCTGCGGCCATATCAGGCGGAGGGATTCCGCTGGCTTTCCACATTATGGGACAAGGGATTCGGTGGCATTCTCGCCGATGAGATGGGCCTGGGCAAATCCGTGCAACTGCTTGCCCTTGTCGAGGCACGTAAGGGGAATGGCCCGACGCTCATCGTCTGCCCGGCATCGCTCGTCTACAACTGGGCCGCGGAATGCGAGAAATTCACTGCCGATCTTACCGTGGAGGTCGTGGCCGGCACCAAGACGGAACGCCGCAACGTGCTGCGGCGGCTACGGGCAATGGCGAAATCGGAGTCCTCGTCATCCTCCGTTTCCGAGGCATCCTCCGAAAGCGAGGACGGTCCGGACATACTCATTACATCCTACGATCTGTTGCGTCGCGATATCGACGAATACGCCGGCTGCAGGTTCGCATGCATGGTGCTCGACGAGGCGCAATACATCAAGAACCACGCCACCAAGGTGGCGAAAGTGGTCAAGCAGGTGAACGCCGCGCATCGCTTCGCATTGACCGGCACGCCAATCGAGAACCGTCTGAGCGAACTGTGGAGCATCTTCGATTTTCTTATGCCGGGGCTGCTGGGCACTTATACGCGATTCCGCGAACGGTACGAGCAGCCGATTCTGGCGCCCGGTCCGGAACAGTCCGTCATGGCTGACAAGTTGCGGGCGTTGGTCGGCCTGTTCATCAAACGACGGTTGAAAAAGGACGTGCTTACCGATCTGCCCGACAAGTTCGAGAACGTCGTGACCGTGAAGCTGGCGGGGGAGCAACGCAAACTGTATGCGGCGCACGAACAGCGGCTGCGCGCCGCACTCACCAAAACACGGGATGCCGATTTCAACACGAGCAGGATTCGCATTCTTGCGGAATTCACGTTGCTGCGCGAGCTTTGCTGCGATCCTCGGTTGGTGTATGCGGACGCGAAAAACGGTTCGGCCAAGCTTGAAGCCATCGACGATTTGGTGGCCAACTGCATGGATGAGGGCAAGAAGGTGCTCATCTTCTCGCAGTTCACGTCGTTCCTTGACCTGATTGGCGTGCGACTCGCCGAACACGGCGTTGCGTTCCATGCGATTACCGGTGAGACGCCGAAGAGGAAGCGCGTGGAGCTGGTGGATGAGTTCAATGGCGATGATGTGCCTGTGTTCCTGATCTCGCTCAAAGCCGGCAATACCGGCCTGAACTTGGTCGGTGCATCCATGGTGATTCATGCCGATCCTTGGTGGAATGAGGCTGCGCAGAACCAAGCCACTGACCGCGCACACCGCATCGGGCAGACACAGGACGTGAACGTGTACCGGATTGTGGCGAAAGACACCATTGAGGAGCGCATGCTGAAGTTACAGGGGGACAAGAGCCGGCTGGCACGGCAATTCACCGACGGTGGCGCTTCGGGCGGCGTCGGCTCGCTCACCAAGGACGATCTGCTTGATCTGCTGAGCTGACATAGGAGGCGACGTTCCGCGTTCGGCGGCACGTCACGGGAGCGAGATGGGGTGTCTGCCGGTATTGCCATAATGAACGGCGTAATGCAGGGGAACCCGTACAACCGGGTTGAGATAGGCGTAAGGCCTGACCCTTTGAACCTGATGGTTAATACCAGCGTAGGGAGGCATATCTTTGAGCGATATGATGTCTGCAATCAACAAACCATATGATCCGGCACGCGGTGTTCGGCTCGACAATCTTCCCCCATTCGCGCAGCGCATGCGCGAGGCGGCCGATCTGGTATGGGAGCAAGGCTACCGTCAGCCATTCCTGCGTGAGCTTGGCGAGGGTACGCTGCAACGTGAGAAGTTCGCCTTCTATTTGCTGCAGGATTACCGCTATCTCTCCGATTACGCCAAGGTGCACGCGTTGGCCCTGACCAAGACCGACGATACCGAGGTCATGCAGTTCATGGTCGGCGTGCAAAGCGCGATCTTCAACGTGGAGACCAACGTGCATCGCAAGTATATGGCCGGCTACGGCGTGAGTGAGGAGGAGATGGCCGGCGTGCGGCAATCCGCATTCGCACGCGCATACACGTCGAACATTCTTTCCATCGCCTATGGCAAGGAATTGGTCGACATTCTTGTGGCCGTGCTGCCGTGTGCGTGGGTATATGCCGACTATGTCCAGCGTCTCGCCCGTGAATTCGCGGACACGCTAGACGCCAACCCTTACAAGAGCTGGGTCGACATGTATAAGACCGAGGAGTTCTGGGAAGGCTCCGCATGGTTGATCGAACATATCGAACGGTTGGCCGAAGGACTGTCCGAAAAACGCAAACGGGAACTAATCGACATTTTCGTAACCGGTGTCGAAAACGAGTACATGTTCTGGTCCAGCGCCTACGACATGCAGTACACGTGGAAGCCCGAATGGGATCGGGGGCGCTGACGCCGCTGCGGTGCAGAGCCCGCTGACTTTCGATTGTTTGTTTTCATTGCAAAGGTGGGTTGGCATCCATTCCCGGATGCCAACCCACCTTTGTCTTCTCAGGAGTTTCCTTCCCGCGGATCTCCATTAGGGGAAGTCGCTTACTCGCGAACGAGCCGGATATGCTCCACGTCATCGCGTTGGGAACGGCGGTAGATCACGAACCGGTTGCCGATCACCTGCACAAGCTCCGCATCGAGCTGCTCGGCCAAGCCTTCGCCGGCCTCCTTTGCGGTCAGACCGGAACCGTCGAGCACGGAGCCCTTGATGAGCTCGCGCCGTTCGATGATGTCATCCGCCTGCTTGATGGCGTTCTCGCTTCGAACCGCTTGGCATGCGGATGCCATACGGGATGACCGGCGGCGATCACCAGCGCCGGACGGGCAAGTGCGGCGAGAGACTCCAGCGGATTGGCATCCAGCACCACCATGTCGGCGACCTTGCCATCCTCCAATGAACCGGTGGATGCGCACACGTTGAGAATCCGTGCATTCACGGCGGTGGCCGCATGGATGGCCTCGGCCGGTGTGAATCCGGCGAATTTCACCAGTAGCGCTAGTTCGCGCCACGTACTGTATTGCGTTACGAAAGTCATGGCGGTGTCGGTGCCGACGCCGACCGGAATGCCCGCGTCATGTGCGGCCCGGGCGCCGGCGATCATGCCGTCGACCACGAGTTTCGAATTCTCGGCCTGAATCTCGGTGATGCCGGTTACGTCGCGGCTGAATGCGCACAGCGGGAATCCTGCGGAAAGCGTCGGCACCAGTGCGGAATGGCCGCGCAACGCATTCGGATTGTGCGTGAACAGTTCGATCAGCTCATCATCAAGGCGGCTGCCATGTTCGATGGTATCCACGCCAGCCTGCAACGCTCTGCGAACCCCCTCCGCGCCTTGCGCATGCGCGGCGACGATGATGCCTGCGTTGTGGGCCTCGTCGCAGATGGCGCGCATCTGTTCGATGGTCATCTGAGGGGAACCGGCCTCTCCGAGCACCTGGGAGTCGGTGACGCCACCGGTTGCGGCGATCTTGATGGCATTGACGCCATGTTCGATGTTCATGCGCGTATGCAGACGTGCCTCTTGCGGGGTTTCGCTTTCCAACGCAATCAGGGGAGCGCCATGGCCGTCGGGAATCGCCAGCAACGGTCCCGATGCCAGAACACGAGGGCCTACCATTTCGTTTGCGGCGATCTCATCGCGCAACGTCACGGCCTCATAACCGATATCGCCCAGCGTACGGATCGTAGTGACGCCCGACTCCAGCAGCGTACGTATGCTCGCCTTCGCCATGGCGTTGACATATGGTCTGCCGAACGGCGAATGCACCATGGCCGCGATGATGCGTTGGCCTTTCGGCGTGGCCATCTTCGGATTCAACGGGCGTCCTTGCGAGAACAGGTGCGTATGCGCGTTAATCAGGCCTGGCATCGCATATTTTCCGGTACCGTCAAGATAATGGTATTCGTCCGGAACGGGGGTGTCGAAGCTTGGCGAGACCCGTTCGATCCGGCCATGCGCACCGACCAGAACCGTCATATCGGGCAATACGGTTCCCTTGGCATCTCCAACAATCAGACGTACGTGAGCCAGGGCGAACGGCTCGATAATCTTCGATATTCCTGACTTCATCGTCATCACTGCTCCTTAATCGTCGCGATACCGCAGACGGAACAATCACTAGCATAACGCCGGCAAGGCGATCAACGCCGCAAGATAGGCGATGACTGCGGCGGCCGCAGCGATGTCACGTGCGGTGACGCGCATGACGCGCCAGTGAGTGCGTTCCACGCCTTCCTCATAGCAGCGTGCATCAAGAGCGAGACTCAGATTGTCGGCGTGCCGGATCGTGCCCGCGAACACCGGTATGATGATGGCCGTCATCGCCTTGATGCGTTGTGCGGGCGAACCGGTCTCTATGACGCCGCCACGCGCCGCCTGAGCGTCGACAATGGATTTCGCCTCGGTGCCGAGCGTCGGCAGGAAGCGTAGAGCCAGGCTCATGACGAGCGCAGTCTCCTGCGTATGCATACCGAAACGCTTCCAAGGCGACAGTAACGATTCGAAGGCGTCGGTAATTGCCGTCGGTGTGGTCGTGTTCAGGAATGTCGCTCCCAGCACGATGACTACGGCGAACCGGCAGGCGTACAACAGCGCGATGGTGATGCCGTCGTCGGTGATCGGGATCGGTCCCAGCTGAGCCACAGTCGTACCGGAACGTACGAAGAAGACATTGAGCAGGCCACAGCATGCAAACAACATCAGGAACATGTGCACGGATCTGAGCAATCGCCATGGATTGAGTCGGGCGGCGCCGATAATCATGCCGGTGAAGATTGCGGACAGTAGCAACTGCCGGCCGGAGTTGATGGCGAAGGCGGAGAACATCAGTGCGAGTGCGGATATCATCTTCACACGTGGGTCGAGACCGTCGATGAAGGACGGCTTGCGGCCGTCGCTCCGCCCCGATTTCATGGGTGCGGCCGCGGACGGATCCTGCTCGCCGTCATCAGACCGCGTCGTCGATGACGCTTGTGGTTCAAGCGTGATGGTGCGATCGGCGATGGCGTCGACCTCCGCTTGCGAATGCGAGATGATGAGCGTGGTCACGCCATCGTCGTGCAACGTGCGGATGAGTTCGTGCACGCGTACGGTCGCCTGTTCGTCGAGTCCGGCGGTTGGCTCGTCCATGATGAGTATGTGTGGATTGCGGGCGATCACACCGGCGATGGCCACGAGACGCTGCTGGCCTCCGGACAGATCGAACGGGGAGCGATCCTTCAGATGTTCGATATGCAAGAGCCGCAGGGACTGCTCGACCCGCTCCTGAACCTGTGCCTCGCTCAGGTGCTGATTGCGTGGGCCGTAGGCGATGTCATCGGCGACGGTTTCGGCGAATAGCTGCCGTTCCGGATGCTGCATGACGAAGCCAACGGTGGCACGGAGCTTTTCGCGGGCTTTGCGGTTGAGCGGCTTCGATGCGCCGGAGCCGACGGCTTGTGCAACGGTGATGCCGTCGATGATGATGGAGCCGGATTGTGGGGTCTCCAATGCGCAAAGCATGCGGGCCAAGGTGGTTTTGCCTGCACCGTTGCGCCCCATAAGCGCTATCGTCTCGCCCCGGTTGATGGTCAGCGAAAGATGTTCGAAGACGGATGGGTCGGCGTTCGGATAACGATAGGCGAGATCACGTACCTTGATGATGGGAGCGGATTGCGACGAAGCGCTTTCGGCCGGATTCCCAATCCGTCGGAGAGTGCCGGTCGAATGCGACGGGGGTGTATGACGGTTTCCCTTGGAACCGGTGTCCGTCACGCGTCCCCGCTCCAGCCGGACCACACGATCGGCGTGCACGAGCTCGTCCATGTGATGCGTGACCAGGATGATGGTGGTTCCGCGTTCCTGCAGATCGTCGAGCACCCGCATGATGTCGGCGCGCGCCTGCGGGTCGAGCATGGCGGTCGGCTCGTCCAATACCAGCACTTGCGAATCCATGGCGAGCATGCCTGCAATCGCGACGCGTTGTTGTTGGCCGCCACTCAGCCTGGTCGGATCGGCCTTGCGGTAGTTCTGCATGCCGACGGCTTTCAGAGAAGCGGTGATCCTAGTCCCGATATCATCATGTGCGATTGCAAGATTCTCCGGACCGAAGGCGACATCATCCTCGGTGATCGTGGTGACGATCTGATCTTCCGGATGCTGGAAGACGGCGCCGATGCCATGACGGGCCGTGCGGTATGCGTCGGCATGGGCGCCGGAATCATCGAAGGCGACATTGCCGAGCAGCGTGACGGTTCCCGAATCGGGCGCGACCAGCCCGGCGATCACACGGGACAACGTGGATTTGCCGGAACCGTTCGCGCCGGTCAGACAGATGCGTTCGCCTTGCAGGATGGTCAGGTCGATGCCATCCAACGCCCAGGTGGCGCCGTGGTCATAGCTGAAGCGAACGTCATGCAGCTCGATGACGGGAGTGTTCGACATCAATGGTTCAGCAGGTTGGAGATCGGCTTGTAGACCAGGAAAGTGACTACGCCGTGGATCGTGAACTTCAATGCGTTGAACGGCAGGAGTGCCGGAATGATCAGTGCCACGACCTGCGCGGTGGTCATGTGCGCATAGAACGGCGTGACGATGATGTTACCTACGATCGCCGCCGCGAGCGCGATGATCGCGCCGACGACGATGCCGAGCAACGCGCCTTTGCGGGTCTTGTTCCTGCGGTAGATGAGCGAGGCCGGCACCGATAGCGCCAACGCCACGAGCACCGCCATCAGCGTACCCCACGGATTGGTAAACAGATGAGGGACGAAGCCGAGTACGCTCACGATCACGGCCGCCGAAGGGCCGAATGCGAAGCCCGCCACGAGGCAGACGATGCCCGACGGATCGTACTTGAGCCACTGCACGCCCGGGATGATCGGGAATTCTATGAGACTGACGGCCATGGCCAATGCCACGAACAACGCGTACATGGCGATGCGTTTGGTGGACCAGCGACCCGAATCGGCCACTCCCGTGGAATGCTCGTTGTCCGGTCGGGACTGGTTGTTGGACTGCTGCGTGCTATGCGAAGATACACTCATGGTGAGCTCCGTTTCTTCCATCCGGACTTTGACCGTTGGCCCCGGATTCTCACCGGATCAGCCGCATTCGCGGGTCGCGGGCTTCGGTGGTGGGCCGTTATGGTCATCGGTTTCACCGTTACCGCCAGTAAGGGTTTTCACCTTCCCTGAAACTTGCGGAACCATATATACGCGCCGGTATGGATATGGGTGAGGTCCGGTTACGGTTTCAGGCGGCCGGTCGGGGGCGCAATCGTTATCCATCTCGGGGGAGCGGAATGTTGAGTCGGTTAAGTATGGCAAATCATGCAATCGTATTCACTATTTGTGCGTTCCGCGCGTGTAGTGGGTATGGCACGAGTTACTATGGCGGATACCGGTTCGATTACACCCACCATTACCTGCATAGAGAGGTCAGAGATGATTGAGACTGCACAAGCCTTCGGCGTTGACATCGGCGGCTCCGGCATTAAGGCCGCCCCGGTTAACCTGGAGAAGGGCGAATTTGCTGAGCCTCGTCTGAAGATTCTTACTCCGGAGGTGTCCACTCCGAAGGCCGTCGGTGAAATCGTTCGCCAGCAGCTCGAGCATTTTGAGGTTCCGGAGACCGCTCCGGTCGGCATCGCTTTCCCGGCTCCGATTCATGTGGGAGAGAAGCTCGGCTACATGGCCAATCTGGATCAGTCTTGGGTTGGCGTGGACGTCACCGAGGTATTCTCCGAGGCATGCGGTCGTCCGGTCACCGTGGTGAACGACGCCGACGCCGCGGGCCTTGCCGA
>PPYE01662141.1_pt1 | contig 18363 bp, 14 predicted proteins | sample 1559881 | NCBI WGS metagenome assembly PPYE01 (sample SAMN08240022, study PRJNA423297) | Human gut metagenome, whole genome shotgun sequencing project. | reverse complement strand
AGTTTTGAATTTCCATTCCGCACAGGAATTATGGGACTTTGAACTCTATTCCTGTTGCACTTAGTTTGACAATTCACTGATTTCTTGAGCAATCAAAATGTTTGGCGTAAATGCGCCGCTCACTGCTTGGGCTGCTAGTCTTAGCTTGCATCTATATTGTTTGGACAAGAAGAGAACCGGTTATCGGAAGGTAACCGGTTTTCTTCTTTGTATATACTGGAAAATATCATATGATATGGTATAATGAGAAAAATGTAGAACAACAGTATGGTGGAGAGGGGAAGAGCGGATATGAAGAAAAAGAGAAGATCGAAGAGACGCAGGCGGAGCGCCTCCGGTGTGGTGCTGCTGATTGTTTTGTTTCTGGTGATAGGCATAGGTGTGGTGCTGGTGCGGATGCTGCTCTCGCCCAAGGAAGGGTCTACAGCGGCCTCTCCGATTGAAACAGAATTACCCTTACCTCAGGTCACGACAAGTCTTCAGACACCGTCTGTGGTCGTTACAGAGCGCCCTGAGAAGGAAGATCCGGAGAGTATCCTCTACCAATATCTCTATGAGCAGGTAGACGGGCAGCAGCAGGTAGTGAACTTTACAGCGGAAGATATGAGTATGGAGCAAATCGGGCAAGTGCTGGAACAGCTCCAGCGTCAGCCGGAATTCTTCTGGTTGGAAGGCTACGAATTGGTTGGCAGCGGTACAGAGTACCAGGTGAAGTTTGACTGGAAATATACGGATTTGACTACCCGACGGGAACAGGTGGAGCAGGCGGCAGCCCAGGCGCTGGCTGCCATTCCGGAAGGAGCGGGAGACTATGAGACTGCCCTGAGCCTGCATGACTGGCTGTGTGATCACATTGTATATCAGAGCAGCAGCGACGGCAGCGATCAGGACCTGTACGGTGCGTTGGTAAATGGACGGTGTGTGTGTTCCGGATACAGCCAGGCCTACGTGTACCTCCTGCGCCGAGCCGGCATCCAGGCTGAGACCGTGCGAGGTACTGCTGACAATGGAACAGGTGCCCAGTCCCATGCCTGGACAAAGGTGGTTCTGGATGGGGAGGTATATTATACCGACGTGACATGGGACGACCAGGAGACCCATCCGGACGGACATACTTATAGCTGGTTTGCAGTTACCAGTGAGCGTATGGCGTCTACCCATTTTGCGGAGCCGGAGCGAGGCGCGGAGATGACGCCCAGTTCCGCGGTGGCGTGCAATTACCACTACCGCAACGGCTGGGTGCTGGAGCAGTTCAACACAGAAGAACTGGTCCGGATCTTCTCCTCTCAGACTGGCGGAAGCCTTACTGTACTGGCCGCAGATGAGGCGGTATATGGTCAGCTGATGGAGTTGGTACAGGACGGGGAGGCTATGACCGCTGTGCTGGAGCAGGCAGGCTATCCGGTCAGTCAGTATACCTATTTCCACTCAGAAGGTTCGCTGTGTCTGGACCTGTTCCCGGAAGCATGAGCGAGCCTAAAAAGCTGTATGGCGGACAGGCCGCCTCACAGGAAGGAAATTGATATGTGGGCAGATTGTTGTTTTTACCTTTCGGTGCTGCTTCTGGCGGGCAGCCTGATCGCCGCTGTCAGGATATATAGAGCGCCCTATCAGCGGGGGCGGTTTCTGTCGCCGGTCAAGTGCGTCCTGGCCGGGGTATTCCTTGCTGCGGTCCTGCTGTTTCTTCCCCTTCATCTGGAGCAGCTCCCAAAGGATTTTGCGGGAGGGGTAAACAGCCTGCTGCTGTCCATTCACAGTACCATGAGGCTGTTTGTGCTGGATGGGGAGTTTGACGGTGTGCTGGCATTTACCTCTGCTTTACCAGGCGGTGTGGTACGTACCGGGTACTCGGTTGTTGCTGCAGTGCTGTATGTACTGGCTCCCGCCCTCACCTTCGGCTTTGTCCTGTCCTTTTTTAAGAATATTTCCGCATATCGCTCCTTGCTGTTTCACTATGGGACCGACGTTTATGTTTTTTCCGAACTGAACGAGCAGGCTCTGGTTCTGGCGCGAAGCATCCAGGAGAAGGACAGACGCTGTCTGCTTGTTTTTATGGATGTATTTGAGAACCATGAGGAGTCTATCTTTGAGCTGTGTGAGAAGGCAAGAGAGCTGAAGGCGGTCTGCTTCAAAAAGGACATCGTTGATATCAGTTGGAACGTCCACAGCAAGAGAAGCTGTGTGTCTTTATTTGCGATAGGGGAGAATGAGTCTGAAAATATTGAGCAGTCCATCAAGTTGGTGGAGGCGTATAAAAACCTCCCCAATTTCCGCTTGTATGTTTTTTCCACCAGGGTGGAAAGCGAGGTTTTGTTCCAGACTGCTGTGGATGGCGGAATGCGGGTCCGGAGAGTGAATGTGATCCGCTCTCTGATCAGTCAGACCCTGTACCGGGAAGGCGGTTCTCTGTTTGAGGGAGCCATAGACTGCGGGACCTATAAGCTGATATCGGTGGTACTGATTGGTTTGGGCCGGTATGGCACGGAGATGCTGAAAGCCTTATCCTGGTTTTGTCAAATGGACGGGTATCAGGTAAAAATTCACGTCTTTGACCAAAGAAATGACGCAGAGGAGCGGTTTACCGCGCTGTGTCCGGAATTGATGGCGCCGGAGCGCAACGGAACCGCTACGCCGGGCGAAGCGCAGTATCATATTGTGATCCATGGAGGAATGGATGTGCAGACCGCCCGGTATGCGGACTGCTTTCATGCCATCGGACCAATCAGCCACGTCTTTGTAGCGCTGGGGGATGATGGCCGGAACGTTGAGGTGGCGATCAATGCCAGAATCATGTGTGAACGTCAAGGACAGCATCCTACAATTCAGACCATTGTATATGATCCTTTGAAGAAAAAGGCATTGGAGGGGATCACCGATTACCGGGGTAATCGGTATCGCATTTCCTTCATTGGGGATTTGAATGAATCCTATTCTCAAGAAGTCATTCTGGACTCGGAGTTGGAACAGGCCGCATTGGAGCGGCATCTGAAATGGGGAACAGAGAGCGCCTTTTGGGCATACGAATTTAACTATCGTTCTTCCGTTGCTGCGGCAATCCATTTGAAAATGCGGATCTTATGCGGAATCCCTGGGGCCTCAAAGAAGGAAAGTGAGCTGACTGCGGAGGAGCGGAGAACCATTGAGGAGCTGGAGCACAGGCGCTGGAACGCCTATATGCGGTCCGTGGGCTACCGGTTCAGCGGATCTGTCTCACCGGAGAGCAGAAATGATCTGGCAAAGCTCCACCATGATCTGGTCCCCTTTGTGAAGCTCAGCGAGGAGGAGAAACGAAAGGACTCCCGTGTGGGGACGGCCTGAATTGACGCAAGCGTCTTGTCAGCCTCTGAATATCGGCGTATACTGAGAGCGAATTAAGATATCCGCACCGACGGATGAAAAGGAGCGAGAAGATAGTGGAACAAATCTGCATACGCCCCATGGAGGAGAACCAGGTGGCTGAGGTATCGGCCCTCATCGGCCGGGTGTTGCTGGAGGTCAATATTCGGGACTATCCCCGCGAGGCTCTGATGGAGTTTGTAGAGTATTACAATCCGGAAGGTGTGGCTGCTATCCCCAAATCAGGCGGACACAGCTATGTGGCTATGCTGGGGGATGAGCTGCTGGCCTGCGGCTCTGTGGCGCCTATGGAGGACCGGGCGGGGGAGTGCGAGATCAGGGCCCTGTTTGTACGGCCTGACTGGGAAGGCAAGGGTGTGGGCAGAAAATTGGTGCAGACCCTGGAGGCTGACCCGCTGTTCCGGGCTGCCAAGCGTGTGGCGGTTTCCGCTTCTCTGACCTCCCACGAGTTCTATTTGAAACTGGGCTATCGCTACCAGGACGGGATCAAAGTCTGTGAGGATAACGACCATTACTGGATGGAGAAATTCAACTAAGAAAAAGGCCTCCAGCCGGGATTTCCCGGCCGGAGGCCTTTTTTATGGCGTTTATACCCGACCAATGTCAGTGCGGAAGTGCATATCCTGGAAGTGGATGTGCTTGGCGGCGGCGTAAGCGCCGTCGATGGCCTCATCCAGACTGTCGCCCACGGCGGTGACGCCCAGAACACGACCACCATTGGTAACGATATCACCGTTGTCGTCCAGCTTGGTACCGGCGTGGAATACCACGGCGGTCTCGCCGGCCTCCTCCAGGCCGGTAATGGGGTAGCCCTTCTGATAGCTGCCGGGGTAGCCGCCGGAGGCCAGCACAAGGCAGCAGGCCGCGCCGGGCTTCCAGCGGATATCCATCTTGTTGAGCTGGCCCTCACGGCAGGCGGCGAAGATCTCCATCAGGTCGGAGTCCAGCAGAGAGAGGACGGCCTGACACTCGGGATCGCCGAAGCGGGCGTTGTACTCCACCACCTTGGGACCCTCGGGAGTGATCATGAGGCCGAAGTAGATGACGCCCTTGAAGGGGCGGCCCTCCGCCTTCAGTGCTGCTACGGTGGGCAGGAAGATGTCCCGCATACACTGGATGGCCACGGCGGCGGTGTAGTTGGGGGAGGGGGAGATAGCGCCCATGCCGCCGGTGTTGGGGCCCTGGTTGCCGTCATAGGCCCGCTTATGGTCCTGAGAGGAGGGCATACACAAAATATGCTCTCCATCGCAGAAGGCCAGCACGGTGACCTCGGGGCCGGTCATGCACTCCTCGATGACGACCTTGGCCCCAGCCTCGCCGAAGCGGTGATCGCTCATCATGGAGCGGACGGCCTCCTTGGCCTCCTCCACAGTCTGGGCCACAATGACACCCTTGCCCAGAGCCAGGCCGTCGGCCTTGACCACGATGGGGGCGCCCTGAGCTTCCACATAGGCCAGAGCGGCGTCCATGTCGGTAAAGGTCTCATATTTGGCGGTGGGGATGTTGTACTTCTTCATCAGGTTCTTGGAGAAGATTTTGCTGGCCTCAATGATGGCGGCGTCCGCGGTGGGGCCGAAGGCGGGAATACCCGCCGCCTCCATGGCGTCCACCATGCCCAGAGCCAGGGGATCATCGGGGGCTACCACCACAAAATCCATGGCGTGGCTCTTGGCCCACTTCACCATGCCGTCCACGTCGGTGGCGGCGATGGGGACGCACTGGGCGATGGATTCAATGCCGCCGTTGCCGGGGGCACAGTAGAGCCGGGTGACATGGGGGCTCTGGGACAGCTTCCAGCAGATGGCGTGCTCCCGCCCGCCTCCGCCTACGACTAATACCTTCATGTTCAAACCTCGTTTCGTTACCCCCGTCCTTTTCGCGTAGCGAAAAGCTTTTTCGCGGAGGGTGTTGCGCTCCGTGACCCCGGAGCGAAAAAATCAGATGTATGTCTGGGAGAATTCACTTCTCCCAGACATACCCCGACCCGCGCCGTGGGCGCGAAACCGGGGGTATCGCAGAACTGCGCCAATGTACATTGGCGCAGTTCTGCGTATCCAGGGGGTATTGGATACCCCCTGGAACTGGTTTAATGGTGGAACAGCCGCATCTCGGTAAAGGCCATGACAATGCCGTACTTATTGCAGGTGGCAATGACGTGGTCGTCCCGGATGGAGCCGCCGGGCTGCACGATGTAGGACACGCCGGACTTGCGGGCCCGCTCCACGTTGTCACCGAAGGGGAAGAAGGCGTCGGAACCCACGGTCACACCGGACTGGGTAGCGATCCAGGCCTTCTTTTCCTCGGCGGTGAGCACCTCGGGCTTGACCTTGAAGGTGTTCTGCCACACGCCCTCGGCCAGCACATCCTCGTACTCGTCGGAGATGTACACGTCGATGGCGTTGTCCCGATCGGGGCGGCGGATGCCGTCCACGAACTGGAGGCCCAGCACCTTGGGATGCTGGCGCAGCAGCCAGTTGTCCGCTTTGTTGCCTGCCAGACGGGTACAGTGGATGCGGCTCTGTTGGCCGGCACCCACACCGATGGCCTGACCGTCCTTCACATAGCACACCGAGTTGGACTGGGTGTACTTCAGGGTGATCAAGGAGATGAGCATATCCCGCTTGGCGTGCTCGGGCAGCTCTTTGTTGTCGGTAACGATGTTGTTCAGCAGATCGGCGTTGATCTCATAGTTGTTGCGGCCCTGCTCAAAGGTGATACCGAACACGTCCTTGTGCTCGATGGCCTTGGGGACGTAGTTGGGGTCGATCTCCACCACGTTGTAGCCGCCCTTGCGCTTGGTCTTGAGGATGGCCAGGGCCTCCTCAGTGTAGCCGGGGGCGATGACGCCGTCGGACACCTCCAGAGCCAGATAGCGGGCGGTCTGGGCGTCGCACACGTCGGACAGGGCGGCCCAGTCGCCGTAGGAGCACAGCCGGTCGGCGCCACGGGCCTTCACATAGGCGCAGGCGATAGGGGACAGGTCCATGTCCTCCGCAAAGTAAATCTTCTTTTCTACGTCGGTGAGGGGGGTACCCACAGCGGCGCCTGCGGGGGAGACGTGCTTGAAGGAAGCGGCGGCGGGCAGGCCGGTGGCCTCCTTCAGCTCCTTGACCAGCTGCCAGGAGTTCAGCGCGTCCAGAAAGTTGATGTAGCCCGGTTTGCCGTTAAGCACCTTGATGGGCAGCTCGCCGGACTCCATAAAGATGCGGGCAGGCTTCTGGTTAGGGTTGCAGCCGTATTTCAGCTCCAGTTCGGTCATGTTCTGTGCTTCCTCCTTTTTACTGATGCTTGTTGAGGATGACGGTCTCCCAGTTGCCGGTCATGATGTCGATATAGCGCACAAAGAGGGAGACCTTGTTCTCCTCATTGAGGCTGTTCCAGATCAGCTGGGCAAATTCCTCGGGAGTCTCGCTGGTGATGGCGATCTGCTCCGGCTCACCCTCGAAGGAGGGCAGGGGATTGCCGTCACCCATGTAGGTGTGGATGAAGTGGCCCTGACCGGCCAGGGGCTTCTCATAGGCATAGAAGTAGCGGCGGCAGGAGGCGGGATCGCCGTCGGCGCTCTTCAGGATGGAGAGCACATAGTCACCGTCCTTCTTTACCAGACCGGAAATACGGGGGGTGTAATTAGGCTCGTCCGGCTCGAAGGTGCGGGTATGGAGGGCCTGAGAGAAGGTCTTGCCGGCGGCCAGGCCCTCCCGGATGGTGTCGGTCTGGTCACCGTTGGTGACAATGGTGGAGGCGCCGAACACCCGGACTGGATTGTAGATGATGAGGGAGGGGTCGGTCATCTTGGAGGGATCAAAGGCCTGGGTGCGGATGCCGTCGGGGGTCTCCACAAACACACGGTTGCGGGAGTTCTCGCTGCGGCCCATGATGAAGTAGGCAATGACCGCCTTGGTGTCGTCGGCGGAGCGGCCCAGCACGATGCCGCGGCCGGGATAGGGATTGCTTTGCAGCAGTTGGGTCAGGTCCAGCGTTTTCATAACATCATTCCCCTTCTTTGATGGTAACGATCCGTCCCTCCGCGGAGAGGCGGCCTTGACAGAACAGAGCGACGGCCTGGGGCAGAATATGCCACTCGGCCTGCTCCATGACCCGGCGCTGGAGCACCTCGGGGGTGTCGCCGGGAAGAATGTCCACCGCTTTCTGGAGGACGATGGGGCCGCCGTCGGGCTCCTCATTCACAAAGTGAACGGTGGCGCCAGTGACCTTCACACCGTAGGCCAGGGCCTTTTCGTGGACGTGAAGGCCATAATAGCCCGCCCCGCAGAAGGACGGGATGAGGGCGGGATGAACGTTGAGGATGGCGTTGGGGTAGGCCTGCACCATTTCCTCAGTCAGAATGTGCATGAAACCGGCCAGCACCACCAGATCGATGCCCAGTTCCTTCAGCTTGGCTACCAGGGCCTGGGTCATGGCGCGGTTTGAGTCGTAGTCCTTCCGGGCTATCACATAGCCGGGGATACCGGCGTTTTTTGCTCGCTCCAGGGCATAGGCGTCGGCTTTGGAGGAGATAACGGCGGCCAGTTCTCCGCCGCCCAGCCCTCCCCGGTCCCGGGCGCCGATGAGGGCCTGGAGATTGGTCCCGCCGCCGGAGACCAGTACAGCGATTCGGGTCATACCAGTTCCACCCCGGCGTCGCCGTCAACCACAGAGCCGATGACGTAGGCCTGCTCGCCGGCCTGGGCCAGCAGTTCCATGGCCTGCTCCGCCTGAGCGGCGGGAAGGGCCAGGATCATGCCGATGCCCATGTTGAAGGTGTTGTACATATCCCGGGTGGGAATGCCGCCCTTCTTTTCGATGAGGTCGAAGATGGGCAGGCGGGGGAAGGAGTCCAGCTTAATCTGAGCGGTGAGGCCCTCGGTCATCATGCGGGGTACGTTCTCGTAGAAGCCGCCGCCGGTGATATGGCTGATGGCATGAACGTCGATGCCGCCCTTCAGCAGGGCCAGGATCGCTTTGACATAGATGCGGGTGGGAGTGAGCAGGGTCTCACCCAGGCTCTTGCCGCCCAACTCCTCCATGGGGGAGGTCAGGTCGGCGTGCTCCACGTCCAGCACCTTACGGACCAGGGAGAAGCCGTTGGAGTGGACGCCGGTGGAGGCCAGACCGATGAGGGTATCGCCTGCGGCCAGGGCCTTGCCGTCAATGATCTTCTCCTCGTCTACAATGCCAACAGAGAAACCGGCCACATCGTAGTCATCCTCCGCCATCAGGCCGGGGTGCTCGGCAGTCTCGCCGCCTATCAGAGCGCAGCCTGCCTGGCGGCAGCCCTCGGTGATACCGGCCACGATGTCGGCGATGCGGGCGGGATCGTTCTTGCCGCAGGCAATGTAGTCCAGGAAGAACAGGGGAGAAGCGCCGCCGCAGATGATATCGTTGACGCACATGGCCACGCAGTCGATGCCGATGGTGTCGTGCTTGTTCATCAGCTGGGCCAGGCGCAGCTTGGTGCCCACGCCGTCGGTGCCGGACACCAGCACGGGCTTCTTCATGCCCGCCATATCGGGGGCGAACAGACCGCCAAAGCCGCCAAGGGTGCCCATGACGCCGGGGATATAGGTGGATTCCACCATGGGCTTGATGCGTTCTACCGACTCATAGCCGGCGGTCACATCCACGCCGGCGGCGGCGTAGGACTCAGAGTGAGAATTTTTCATACGGAGAAACCTCCTCGATTATTGGGTTTGACCGATTTTCTGTTCAAAACGGAATTTTTCCCGGGCTTCCGGCACGGGCACCGGATAGCTGCCGGTGAAGCAGCCGTCGCAGAAGGTGCAACCGCAGCCGTTGGCCAATTTATGGACGCTGTCCACGCTGAGGTAGCCCAGGGAGTCGGCGCCGATAATCTTGGCGATCTCCTCTACCGTGTGATTGCAGGCGATGAGGTGATCCCGGGAGTCGATATCGGTGCCGAAGTAACAGGGATGGAGGAAGGGGGGCGCGGAGACCCGCATATGGACCTCTGTGGCCCCGGCCTCCCGCAGCAGCCCCACGATGCGGGCGGAAGTAGTACCCCGGACGATGGAGTCGTCGATGATGACTACCCGCTTGCCCCGTACTACGGAGGAAATGGGGTTGAGCTTGATACGCACCTTGTCCTCCCGGTTTTTCTGGCCGGGGGCGATAAAGGTGCGGGCAATGTACTTATTCTTGATGAAGCCGGTGCCGTAGGGGATGCCGGACTGCCGGGCATAGCCGATGGCGGCATCGATGCCGGAGTCGGGCACGCCGATCACGATGTCGGCCTGGACCGGATGCTCCAGGGCCAGGAAGGCTCCTGCACGGAGCCGAGCCTCGTGGACGCCGGCACCGTCGATCACCGAGTCAGGCCGGGCAAAGTAGATAAACTCAAACACACACAGGCTGCTCTTGGCCTTGCCGCAGTGGGTCCGTATGCTCCGCAGGCCGGACTGGTCGGCGATGACGATTTCGCCGGGTTCCACATCCCGGAGGAAGTGGGCGCCGATGGCGTCCAGAGCGCAACTCTCCGAGGCGAACACATAGCCGCCGTCCAGAGTACCGATGCACAGAGGCCGGAAGCCGTTGGGGTCCCGGGCGGCGATCAGCTTGCGGGGGGAGAGAAGTACCAGGGAATAGGCCCCCTGGATCACATCCATGGCGGCGGACACGGCCTCCTCGATGGAGGGGGCTTTCAGCCGGGCGCCGGTGATGGTGTAGGCGATGACCTCGGTGTCGCTGGTGGTGTGGAAGATGGCGCCGGACAGCTCCAGCTTCTCCCGCAGCTCGGCGGCGTTGGTCAGGTTGCCGTTGTGGGCCAGAGCCATGGAACCCTTCACATGGTTGATGACCATGGGCTGGGCATTGGTACGGCTCTTGCGGCCGGTGGTGGCGTAGCGCACATGGCCCACGGCCATACTGCCGGGACCCAGGTGCTCCAGAACTTCAGGGGTAAATACTTCGCTGACCAGTCCCACGTCCTTGTGGCTGGTGATGACGCCATCGTCATTGATGGCCATACCGGCGCTCTCCTGGCCCCGGTGTTGGAGGGCATAGAGCGCGTTGTAAGTAACAGAGGCGGCGTGGGTCATACCGGCCACACATACGCCGAAAACACCACATTCTTCATGAATTGTTGCCATGGTTTTTCTTCCTTTGCGTCAGGGGCTTGGACGTGGAAACCGGACGGACCGGTTATTCCTTACCGGTCCAGCAGTAGGTACAGATCTTGTCGCGGTCGATGCCGATGGCCTCCAGCAGGCCATCCAGAGACTGATAGCCCAGGGAATCGAAGCCCATTTCCTTACAGATGGCCTTGAGCATACACTGGCCTCGCTCTGTGGAGGAGTCGGCATATTCCTCCAGATGCTGCTGCCCCTCGTCACCCTCCAGGTTCTGGATGGTGCGCCGGGCCAGCAGCTCCATGTCGGAGTTGCTGCGGGAGAAGTTCAGATATTTGCAGCCGTACATGATGGGGGGGCAGGCCGAGCGCATATGAACTTCTTCGGCGCCGGATTCGTAGAGAAATTCCACCGTTTCCCTCAGCTGGGTGCCGCGGACGATGGAGTCGTCCACAAAGAGCAGCTTCTTGCCCTCGATGAGCTCGGGCACGGGAATCTGTTTCATTTTGGCCACCTGGTTGCGGGCCGCCTGATTGGCGGGCATGAAGGAACGGGGCCAGGTGGGGGTGTATTTGACGAAGGGGCGGGCAAAGGGTTTGCCGCTGCGGTTGGCAAAGCCGATGGCGTGGGGCACGCCGGAGTCAGGCACACCGGCCACGTAGTCCACCTTGGGCAGCTGTCCTTTCCGGACCTCATCCCGGGCCATGATCTCGCCGTTGCGGTAGCGCATGACCTCCACGTTGACCCCCTCGTAATTGGAGTTGGGGTAGCCGTAGTAGGTCCACAGGAAGGCGCAGATCTTCATCTTATCGCCGGCAGGGGCCAGGGTCTCCCAGCCTCTGGCGGTTACCTTGACCACCTCGCCGGGGCCCAGCTCGTAGGCGTCGATGTAGCCCAGCTTGTGGTAGGCGAAGGATTCAAAGGAGACACAGCAGCCCTCGTCGTTATGGCCGATGAGTACCGGCAGACGGCCCAGCTTGTCCCGAGCGGCGATGATGCCGTCGGGGGTGAGGATAAGCATGGTGCAGGAGCCGTCAATCTCCTCCTGGGCGTGGCGGATGCCGGAAACCAGGTCGTCCTTCTGGTTGATGAGGGCGGCGGCCAGCTCGGTAGCGTTCACCTTACCCGAACTCATGGCCATAAACTGGTGACCATGGTCGGAGAAGTACCGCTCGATCAGCGCCTCGGAGTTGTTGATGATGCCTACCGTAATGATGGCGTACAGACCCAGATGGGAGCGCACCAGCAGGGGCTGAGGGTCGGTGTCGCTGATGCAGCCGATGGCGGAACAGCCCTTGAACTCGGCCAGGTCTTTGTCGAACTTGGTACGGAAGGGGGTGTTCTCGATATTGTGGATCTGGCGCTGAAAACCGATCTTGGGATCATAGACTGCCATGCCGCCCCGCTTGGTACCCAGGTGGGAATGGTAGTCGGTGCCGAAGAACACGTCCATGACGCAGTCGCGCTTAGAGATAGTGCCAAAGAAACCGCCCATGCCTTACTTGTCCCCCATCAGACGGCGCATGACCTCTTCATAGGCCTCTTCGGCGCCGCCCAGATCCCGGCGGAAGCGGTCCTTGTCCAGCTTCTCGTGGGTCTTCTCATCCCACAGGCGGCAGGTGTCGGGGGAGATCTCGTCGGCCAGCACGATGGTGCCGTCGGCGGTCTTGCCGAACTCCAGCTTGAAGTCCACCAGATCGATGCCGATCTCCTTCATGAAGCCCTTCAGCAGGTCGTTGACAGCAAAGGCGTACTTCTTGATGAGCTCGATCTCCTCCTTGGTGGCCAGCTTCAGGGCCAGAGCGTGATAGTCGTTGATGAGGGGATCGCCCAGGTCGTCGTTCTTATAGGAGAACTCGATGGTGGGCTCGTCAAACACGATGCCCTCCTCCACGCCATAGCGCTTGGCGAAGGAACCCGCGGAAATGTTGCGGATAATGACCTCCAGGGGGACGATGGATACCTTCTTCACGGCGGTCTCGCGGTCGCTGAGCTCCTCCACATAGTGGGTAGGCACGCCCTTTTCCTCCAGGCGGCGCATCAGGTTGTTGGTCATGCGGTTGTTGATAGCGCCCTTACCGGTGATGGTGCCCTTCTTAAGGCCGTTGAAAGCGGTAGCGTCGTCCTTGTAAGACACAATGACCACCTGGGGATCGTTGCTGGCGAAAACCTTCTTAGCCTTGCCTTCGTAGAGCTGCTCTTTCTTCTCGTAAGCCATGACGTGATGCTCCTTTTTCTATTCTAAATTGATTTGATTACAGTTTTTCTGCAATATGGCGGTCTTTTTCCATCACTTCTTCCGCCATGCGGGCCTTGAACTGGACCAGCTTGTCGGTCAGTTCAGGATCGGACAGGGCCAGCATCTGAGCGGCCAGGATAGCGGCGTTGTCAGCGCCATCCACCGCCACGCAGGCCACGGGGATGCCCTTGGGCATCTGGACCATGGACAGCAGAGAGTCCAGGCCGCCCATCATGGATGTCTTGATGGGAACGCCGATGACGGGCAGGGTGGTGTAGGCGGCCAGCACACCGGCCAGATGGGCGGCCTTGCCGGCAGCGGCAATGATAACACCGAAACCGTTTTCCATGGCGTGGGAGGCCAGTTCCTCAGCGGCGGCAGGGGTGCGGTGGGCGGAAATAATGCGGACCTCAGCGGGAATGCCGAAGGACTGCAGACGCTGGATGCAGGGGCGCATGGTGTCCAGATCGGAGTCGGAACCCATGACAACAGCAACTTTTTTGCTCATAAGACCCTCCTGTATACCTAAAAAATTTTCAGGGCTGGAAAAAATAAATCAGGGCATCCGGTATACGGATGCCCTGACGGTTTCAGACCCTGAGGTTGGACAGGTTGGTGCCGTGGATGGATCGCCAATTTGCGTAAAACCAGTGCAGTGATGACATCCCCGTACCTCCCCATTTGTTTGATTCATGTAAAATAATATCGGATTTTTTTGTGCTTGGCAAGGGCACTGGTGGATTTTTGTCTTGTTATACAACTTTGACGAAAAAAGGAAGGGGTACGTTGTGGAAGAAGAAAGGAACCGCTCCGAAAGAGGTTGCGTTCCGGAGCGGCAGAGGCTATACTTGCCATAGGAAGAATCCATCGAAAAGGGGAGGTGGCCCGAGTGAAATCCAGCCGGAACGAGACGGTAAAAAACAGTGTGGGACGAGCGCTGTTCGTGGCTCTCAGCGTACTGCTCCAGGCGGCCTGGATCGTAGGGCTGGTGCTGCTGCTCAACGACTATTATTATGCTGTCTCTCTTATCACCAGCGTGCTGGCCTTCCTGGTGGTGCTCAATCTCTATGGCAAGCAGATGACCGGCCCTATGAAGGCCTCATGGATTATTCTGATCCTTTTTTTCCCTGTGATGGGCCTGTGCATCTATCTGATGTTTGGACGTCCCAACTGTACCCGTGTCATGCGCCGGCGGTTTGAGCGCCTCCAGCAGCGGACCCAGGACCTCCTGCCCGACAGTGAGACGGTGCTGGCCCGGATGGAGGAGCAGGACAAGGGGATCGCCAATCAGCTGCGCTATCTCTCACGACGGGCCGGGTTTCCGGCCTATGAGAATACCGATGTAGAGTATTATGCCACGGCGGAAGAGGGGCTGGAAGCCCAGAAGCAGGCCCTGCGGCAGGCGGAACACTTTATCTTTATGGAGTACCACGCCATTGAGGACTCCGAATCCTTCCACGGCCTGGAGGAGATTCTGGTGGAGAAGGTCCGGCAGGGGGTGGAAGTGCGGCTGCTGTACGACGACATGGGCAGCATGGGCTTTATCAGCCCGGCTTTTATCAAACGAATGGAAAAGCTGGGCATCCAGTGCCGGGTATTCAATCCCCTGATGCCGGTACTCAATATTTTTATGAACAACCGGGATCACCGGAAGATTACCGTCATTGACGGCAAGGTGGGCTTTACCGGCGGTTACAATCTGGCGGACGAGTACTTTAACCTGACGCATCCCTTTGGCTGGTGGAAAGACACAGGGGTCAAGCTGACGGGGGATGCGGTGCCCAGTCTGACGGTGATGTTTCTGACCATGTGGAACGGGATCAAGGAGACCGACAAGGACTTTGCCCCCTTGATGTAACAGAAAAAGCCTGCCGGAAATTTTCCGGCAGGCTTTTTTGAATCAACTGCGTCCGCTGACCGCATGAAAGACGGCCACCGAGCGGGGACCCATCTGAAGTCCATTGCCGCTGAACAGAGGACCGGCGGCAAAGGGATCGGGGCAGGCGGTATGGAGCACCAGACTCCACCGCAAGCCGGAGGGCAGCTCAGGCAGGCCTTGCCAATGTGCCTCCCAGTGGGAATTGACCGCCAGCAGGATCAGGTCGTCGGCGGTGTCATCCTGGTTCCGGCCGGTGAAGAGCACGCCGATCTGCCGGGTCTGCTCATCCATCTTGGCGTTCCAGGCCGCGCCGTTGTGGAGGGAGACTGAGGGCCAGCCGCACCGGGCGGGAGCGGTCTCTCCCCGGATGATGGGGTGAGCCTTGCGGAAGGCGATCATTTGGGAGACGAAATGGAACAGATCCTGGTGGCGCTCCAGACGGGACCAGTCCAGCCAGGAGATCTCATTGTCCTGGCAGTAGGCGTTGTTGTTGCCGAACTGGGTGTTGGCAAATTCGTCCCCCGCCAGGAACATGGGAGTGCCCCGGCTGCACAGCAGCACGGCGAAGGCGTTTTTCATCAGCCGGTCCCGAAGGGCCAGCACCGCCGGGTCCTCGGTGTCCCCCTCCACGCCGCAGTTCCAGCTGTTGTTGTCGTTGGCCCCGTCGGTGTTGCCCCAGCCGTTGGCCTCGTTGTGCTTGACGTCGTAGGAGTACAGGTCGTACAGGGTAAAGCCGTCGTGGCAGGTGAGGAAGTTCACCGAGGCGTTCTGCCGCTGGGAGGGGGGATACAGGTCGGCGGAACCGGTGATGCGCTGGACTGCCGCCCAGGCCAGACCTCCGTCTCCCTTCAGGAAGCAGCGCAGGTCGTCCCGGTACTTGCCGTTCCATTCTGCCCACCGGTTCCAGGAGGGAAAGGACCCCACCTGGTACAGTCCGCCGGCGTCCCAGGCCTCGGCAATGAGCTTCACCCGGCCCAGAATGGGGTCGAAGGCCAGGCTCTCCAGCAGGGGCGGCTCAGACAGGGGAGCGCCGTCGGTGTCCCGGCCCAGAATGGAGGCAAGGTCAAACCGGAATCCGTCCACCCGGTACTCCACCACCCAGTACCGCAGACAGTCCAGAATGAACTGACGCACCACCGGATGGTTGCAGTTGAGGGTGTTGCCCACGCCGGAGAAGTTATAATACTTGCCGTCGGGGGTGAGCATATAGTAGATGTTGTTGTCCAGACCCTTGAAGGAGAAGAAGGGGCCCTGCTCGTTGCCTTCGGCGGTGTGGTTGACCACCACGTCCAGAATAACCTCAATGCCGTGCTCGTTGAGGGTGCGGATCAGATGCTTGAGCTGGGTGCCCTCGTGGTTGAACTCCGGAGTGGCGGTGTAGCTGGTGTTGGGGGCGAAGAAGCAGATGGTGTTGTAGCCCCAGTAGTTGAGCAGCTGGCGGCCGTCCACGATGCGCTCGTCGGCCATCTCGTCAAACTCAAAGATGGGCATCAGCTCCACTGTGTTGACCCCCAGCTCCAGCAGATAGGGCAGCTTCTCCAGCAGGCCCTCAAAGGTGCCGGGGTGCTTGACACCGGAGGAGGGATGCTGGGTAAAGCCCCGGACGTGGGTCTCATAGATGATCATATCCCGGAAGGGGAGATGGGGGTCGTGGAAGTCCCCCCAGTCAAAGATATCCTCCACCACCCGGGCGTGGTAGGAGCAGCCGGGGGTCTGGTTCACGCCCCAGATACTCTGGCCGGTGACCGCCCGTGCATAGGGGTCCAGCAGGTATTTGGTTTTGTCAAAGAGCAGGCCCCGGTCCGGGTCGTTGGGACCGTCCATCCGATAGGCATATTCGATCTCGTAGATGTCCAGGTCAAAGACGATCATAGAGAAGGTGTTGCCGATACGAAAGTTCTCCGGGAAGGGCAGGATGGCGAAGGGCTCCTGCTGGGTGCGGCGGAAGAGGCACAGCTCGCAGTAGGTGGCGTTGATGGAGTGGATGGTGAAGCTGACTCCGCCGGGCACCACGTTGGCGCCGTTGAGGAGAAACAGGCCAGGCCGCACTCGGAAGCCGGAGATGTTGTTGGTGGCGGCCAGGGGTTTGGCGGGTAGCAGGGGGATAGGCTTTGGGACCATGGGAAAGTCTCCTTTAAAAAAGAGGGGCGCTGCATCGGTGTGCAGCGCCCCGGCTTTTATTTGGCGTAGTAGTTGATGAGGCAGCCCGCCAAAACAATATCACGTTCTTCGCGGGTCATGCCGGGCAGCTTCAGGGTGACGGTGTGCTCCGTACCGTTCTGGATAAGGACGGCGGGGATCACGTCGGCGCCGCTGTCCAGGGCAGTGCGGACGCCGGGGATGTACAGCTTGTCGCCGGGCTGGATGTTCCAGTCCTTTACGTCCTCGTTGATGAAGGGCAGCATACCCCAGTTCACCACGTTGGAGCGGTAACGCTTGGTGGCGTACTCAGCGGCCAGGTTGGCCACGCCGCCCAGCACACGCTGGCAGGAGGCAGCCTGCTCACGGGCGGAGCCGTCGCCGGGCTTGAGGGCCATCACCAGGGAGCCCAGGCCGGTGTTGGCGGGATCATGGCCCATCAGGGCCTCCTTCACCTCGGGGGCCTCGGGGTTGGTACGGCGCAGCTTCTCCACAGCCAGCACTTCTTTGGCCCGGGGCACATACTGGGGGTCCTTCCGGCTCAGAGCGAACTCAGACAGCTTGATGGGGTTGGAGCGGTAGGAGGAGGTCTCGCCGGAGGGAATCAGCTCGTCGGTGGTGGTGACGGGATCATAGATGGCAGAGCAAACGGTGAGCAGCAGGTTGTCGGGCAGAGCCACCTGCTCCGGCCAGTCGGCGATGTTGGGACCAAAGACCAGCTCCTGGCTGGGATCAGCCTTGCCCACGCCGAAGTACACCCGGGCCTTGTAGGGAGTGTCGTCATAGGCGAAGGGCTCCACGGCGGGATCAGCAGGGGCGTTGGGCAGTTCGTCGGCTCCGGTAAGGGCACCCCCGTTGAGGGCGGTGGCGGCGATGGAACGGGCGTCCATCAGGGCCACATAGGACACCTGGCCGTCGGAAGGCTTGGAGCCCTCCCGGTTGGGGAAGTTGCGGGTGGAGTGGCGGATGGAGAAGGCCCCGTTGGCGGGCACGTCGCCGGCGCCGAAGCAAGGACCGCAGAAGCAGGAGCGGATGGAAGCGCCAGCCGCCATCAGGGAGGCGATGTAGCCCCGGCGGGTCAGCTCCAGGTTGACGGGCTGGCTGGTGGGGTAGACGGACAGCCAGAAGGCGTCGGAGCCGATGGCGTGACCATCCAGCACCTGGGCCGCCCGGACAATGTTCTGATAGGTGCCGCCGGAGCAGCCGGCGATGACACCCTGATCCACCATGAACTTGCCGTCCACGATCTTGTCCAGCAGGGAGGCAGGCTTGCTCTTCAGCTTCAGCTGGTGCATAGTGTCCTCGTCTACCTGGTGGAGGAGGTCGGCCATGTTCTCCTTAAACTCCTGGATGGTGTAAGCGTTGGAGGGATGGAAAGGCAGGGCGATCATGGGCCGGATCTTGTCCAGCTCCACATGGATAACGCCGTCATAGTAGGCACCGTCAGCGGGGGCCTGGGGCTTGAACTCGCCGCCGCGGCCCAGCACCGCCAGGTGGTCCTTCAGGGTGTCGTCGGCCACCCACACGGAGGACAGGCAGGTGGTCTCAGTGGTCATGACGTCGATGCCGGAGCGGTAGTCCATGGACAGGTTGGCCACGCCGGGGCCGAAGAACTCCATGACGGCATTCTTGACAGTACCGTCTTTGAAGGTGGAGCGGATCAG
>PPYE01293679.1_pt1 | contig 18367 bp, 19 predicted proteins | sample 1559881 | NCBI WGS metagenome assembly PPYE01 (sample SAMN08240022, study PRJNA423297) | Human gut metagenome, whole genome shotgun sequencing project. | reverse complement strand
GTTTTTATTTTCAACAATGTCTTGTTTGAAAATTTTTGTTTTTTCATCTACGCATGATAATATCTGATGTGTTCCTCTTTTCTTTAAGTAAAAGCTGTTTAACTGAATCATAATAAAAAACGGGAGGATTATAAAAATGAAGGCACATAAATATTGGTCACTCGGTGCATTGGCAGCCATGGTTGGAACCTTTTGCACTGGCTATAAAAATATGAAATCCGCTCATAAGTATTTTGCTGGGAGTGCTCTGCTCTGCATGATTATGACTATATATTCTGGACATAAAATGATTTCTAGCAAGTCTAAAAAAAGGAAAGACCCTGTTTCCACTGAAGAATAGTAATCCTGTGTGGGAAAGGGAGACTCTGATAGTTTCCCTTTTTCCACCTTTACTTAACACATATCTATATCTATCCCAAGTCTACAACCACCTTGACATATTTTCATTTGTCTGCAACTGGAGCATTTTACTTTTCTTTGTTCTCTGAAAGCAACAAATTTATCTCCCCGCCATATTTCTCTTAATGTTTTAGAATTCATTGATTCGGATATATTTTTATCCCATATACCAAATGAACACGGATAACAATTCATTTGACTGTCTATGTACATTGAAAAAGTGGCGGCCTCACAAGCATCTATGCTAACTGCTGGTACTGTATCTCCCCATCGCAATAATGCGGGTGTAAAACATGTATCAAATCCAACTCTGTACGGATGTTTAACCTTTGTTGCAAGAGATATAAATCTTTCAATTCGAGAATCCGTATTTTTTAATACCTTTTCTATAATACCATTCCCCACAGGCTTGTACAAAATAAATATAACTGCATTCACTCCTTTAGGAAATGAATCCATCTCCAATCTTGTGATTGCTTCATTAATAGTATCTTTCGATACCACATAATGAATATTTGTAGTACAACCACTTTTCACCAATCGTTCTACAGCATCTATTGTTTCCTGATTACTTTCTTTTCCATCCATGAAACGTGAATACCAGGACACTGCAACGGCACCACAATATTGCTTTATCAAACCAACTTCATTATCTGTTATAAGAAAACCACTTGTTGTCATATTCGGAATAATTCGATATGCTCTACATGATTTCAGTATATCCTCAATTTGTGGATGTTTATTAGGATCTCCAGCCCCACCTAATGCAATTTGGAAAGTTTTACCTGCTGCTTGTTTTACAATTTCCATAAAATTCTCATATGACATATGTGGAGCATATGTTGTAAAACCTTTTTGGTGTAAATTGCAATAGGAAAGCGGAAAAAAGTTGTGATTCTACGTATTGCACAAAATTCTACTGATTTTTTGTGAATATTTGACATTCAAGGGGCGCGCCGTTCTTCTAATGGGGCTACCATTTAACAATAGGTAATGCGCACTTGTTAAATGACAGCCCCAAAAGTCGAACGGCGGGTATTTTCTGGTATGCTAAGCGGAGATACCTGTGTAAGTATCCCTGATTTCTTGTTGCTGTGTTTGGTTATTGGACTGGTAACAGTTCACACGTGTGAACTGATAAAAGTTTCTTTGTCTCGCCCTACGGCATAGGGCAGGCTATTGGAAGTGTGACATACAAGCTTAAATTGTTATTGCTGTGTGGGGATAGTCTCACACAGTTTTTTGTATTCGTATGAGGATAAATAATTGAAAAGTTTACGAGGATAATTGTTTATCCAGTCTTGAATATCTCTTATAAATTGGTCTGTGAAAGTGCTTATATGAGAACCTTTTGGAATCCAGCGGCGGATTAATTTGTTGGCGTTCTCATTTGAGCCACGTTCGCAGGCGTTGTAAGGGTGACAGTAATAGATTATTGTTCTTTTCATTACTTTGTTATAGTAACTTTTCTCCATTGCATCCATATCCAGAAACTCAACACCGTTATCACAGGTTATCGTTTTAAATGTTTCTCTGAATACTGGGGCAGATAGATTGCGCTCTAAACGGTCTAAGATTTTTATAAGGCAGGCTTGATTTTTGCCATCAGCCTTGAAAATTAGTTCTTCTCTTGTTTTGCGTTCTGTAAATACGAAAAGGCAGGTTTTATCACCTTTTCCAGATTCTACTGTATCAAGTTCCCAGTGACCGTACTCTAAACGTTCATAGATTTCTTTTGGTCTTATTTCTATGGAAGTGTGATTGTGGTTTCTTGCGTTGCGCTTCTTTTCTGTAGCTTTTTCTTTCTTTTTACGTGGCATAGGGAGATTGCTTGCAGTTACGTTTAGAAGTAATCCGCTATGGACGTAATTATAGATTGTTTTGAAGCATACTTTTGTTTTGAACGCAAGGTTATTCTTTTGAATATGTGCAAGGATTGCCACAGGGCTGTATTTCTTTTCCAGAATCATGGATTCTAAGAACTTGATAAGTTCAAGATCGTTTCCTATTTTGAGGTCTTTTCCCTTGTTGTGCGAACGTTCGTCCTGTATCTGCTGTCCTCTGTCTGCGCAGTATTTCTTGTATGGTTTTAGGTTTGAATCTATTAATTCGACTGTACCCAGTTTTATTTCTCTGTAGATAGTTGTGAGTGAACGGTTTAATATCTTTGCAATTTCTTTTATTGGTGTTTTCTGATTTAGTAAGAGTTCTAATTGATAGCGTTCGTATTCCTTAAAATATTTTCTCATGTTATACTTTCCCCCTTTAACTGGGGGATGATAATAAATTAAAAAATCCCTGTCAATGACAGGCGTTGTTGATTCTCAATCATTGACAGGGATTTTTTAATTTATTTTCTTAGTTTGTTGTTGTGCTGTGTTACGTGTTTGGATTCCAGTTCACACGTGTGAACTAAGTATACTATTTTGGTCTGATTTGTTATTGCTGACTGTGTTCATTTTCTTTTGAGTGCTTTAATTTGTATGTCTGTTTTACTGATTTTGTGCATTCGTCAAACTGTTTGCAGGTGAGACAAAAAGACTTGCACTGTTTGCAGTCACGGAACATAAAATAATAAAGAAACTTAAGAAAATGGACTTTCAGAAACAGGGATAAATCCATCAGCAGGTAATCCAATTTGTTCATGTTCGTTTTTCTCCATTTCGTCATACATTTGTTTTTTGGTTCTTAATATCTGGAAATCTATGTTTATATCGGAATAAAGTTTCTTAAGTTCGGGATTCTCTGTGAGCATTTTCTTTAAGGCTCGAAGTTGTTGCAGGTGTTCTTTTGCCGAAAGCTTTTTATCACTAAAGTGTACAATTTTCCTGATTCGTTCTGCATCCTCTTGCAGGCGTTTTTTTGATTCTTGTTTTTCCTTTTCGAAATCAATTTTTTCTTTTTGTTCTTGTTTGGGTTCAAAAAGCTTGTAATTGATAATTGTTTCTGATGGTTTAACGGTCTTGTTAAATTCCATGTATAATATTTCTTGATTCGCCATAGGGACTTTTACATCTGTGATATAACTTACATCAGATAGATACTTACTGTAGATTCTTGCAAGTTCGTCATAATCGACATTGTAAACCTTTTCTATTGGTCTGTCGGTATTCTGACTTGCTAAGTATCTGTGTTGGTTTTGTAAGATATGGGATATATCTTTTGTGATGTATTTTGTTATATAGGAACTTGCTTTACTTGAGTCGTTTATTTTTGTTGCTGTAGAAAATCCGTATTTCCATAAGGGGAGATTAAATATTTTTGTTGCATAAGGTTTTTTAGCATAGTCATAGACAAATTTTCCGATGCAGGTTTTACCGGAGAATGCAAGGGGCATTTGTCCAATGTCTGCAAAGAGTCCGTGAAAGTGCCATTTTGTTTTATCCTTGTGAAGTTCTGGGACAAGAATATACTTTAAATCTGGGGCATAACGTTTTTTAAGATTGTTTGTCCAGATGTTCAGTTTTTCAGATACAAGGTTGAAATCGGTATTATCCAGTTTCTTAGGGTCTATCGTGAGAGTGATAAAATAGTCCCATCTGTTAGCCCTTGCAATTGAATATATCTGATTTACTGTTCTGTTTACTGATGATTGGATGCTGTGTTGTACCTGTGCATGAGTACGGGCTGAATTTGTCTGTTTTGGTTTTTGTGTTCTGATTTTGTTTTTTACAGTGACAGGGCGTTTATACGTCCTGATTTGTATAGAATCAACATATTCTATAGTTTTTACATTGTAGTTCATTTTTTATTTCCCCTGACTGAAAAGTGTTGCTATTGTCAAGTATAGCAACACCGCCTAAATGTGACGTGCCGCCCATGATCTGCTTCGCCGTCCGCTTGCTTGGGGTCCCCTTAATCCCCAAGGCTCCGCAGACAGCAAGCAGAACATGGACGTTACAGTTGCTTTAGTGTTTTCGTATCGAAAATTTTATAACTGTCATAGAGTTTATAATATTTCTTAGATGCGAACATTATTTCCGTGTGGTCTTTCTTTCCTGTATCCATAGATTTAACAGGGATGAAAAAGAGATTGCCACCACAGAGGAGAGCGAGAATCCACCCGAAAAGCTTGAAGTTCTTTACGTTTCTGTGTTCGTAATCGTGTTGGAAAATGTGACGTATCTGTTTGTCTATGAGTTCTTTGTGCTGTGATACTAAAATGACAGTATAACCAAATTTCCTGTGTTGGGTGAAGAATATAACCCACTCAGAACGTCCCTTTTGATTCCATGAGCGGGAATTAAACATGGTCTGGCATTCATCTATGATAAGGAGTGTTTGTTTTTCCTTTATCTGTCCACGGGCATTGCGTTCGTGGTTTTTATTTGCGAAATCCATGAGAAAATCAATGGTTAACTGTTCATTGTTTAGTTCTTGAATAATGCCAGTTTCGCCTGTGTGTTTATTCTTTTTACAGTGTTTCTTTTTCCAGAAGTTTTCGTTTACCTCAAAGTTACAGATTACGTGTTTTCCCTTTTTGTGGTATTGGTCAATCATTTTTGCACAATGTAAGGATTTACCAGAGCCAGGTCTTCCCGAATAAAAATAAATCATGTTGTTGTCCCCCTTTTGTAGTTTGTGTGGGGCAGTTCACACGTGTGAACTGCCTTGAATTGTCAGAAAATGACAAATAAGATCCTGTGAATTGTGTGTGAAAGTGATACAATTAGTTCACACGTGTGAACTGGGTTCATACGTATGAACTAGAAGTTGTGTTTACTTCTGTAATCTGTGATTGCCTGTCTAAGATACTTGTATACGTAGTAGGCAAGTACGCAGGCTAGCCATGCGTTCATGCAGGTGGCACAGAATTTGAATGGTATGAAATAGTTGACGTAACCTAAAACATCCATGCCCGAAGAGTCGGCAAGCTGTGAAAGCATGACACGAAACGGGGCTGAGGGAAGTATACTTATAAGAACGTCCAGTATATCAAAGAATATCCCGATTGCTGATTTGATAAGTTCACCCGCCATTAATCATCACCCCCGTTTGAAAATAGTTTTCTTGATAAGTGTATAAGAAAAAGGATAAAAGTTACTGAAAGAATGTAACGGCATGTTTTAGCAAGTTTTTCCCATTCATCCGTTGATAAGTCAATGTCAATGGTTTCGTTGATTTTGAAAGACTCTATTTTAATAGGTAACGAGAACTTCAGGTTTTTTGGTTCTGCTGACATTGAGTTTAGGACTAAGGATATATCCCACGGAATTGATGTAGGGAACTTGTCTTTTGCTTTTTCTGCTGTCTCCTGTGAACGGTCTTTAAAGAAATCCATTACAGTATCAGCTATAAGCAGGGCTTTTATTTCGTTTAGGGAATCTACAAGCTTTTGTTGGTATTTGTTGTTTTCTTCCAGTAGCTTCACCATTTCGTCAAACTTTTTGTCTGAGTCGTTCCAGAGTTTTGTTAAGTATTCCGACAGGGCGGTGAAGTCGTATTTACAGCCGTTTTGCTCTGTCTCTGTTTTACCGTCTGATAGAGCTTGAATGGCTAGTAGAATTTCTTCCAATTTGCCGTCATTTTTTTGTATATAGTCGGTTATGGTTTTGGCTAGTTTGTCGTGGTTTGTGCTAAACTCTGTGAGTTTGTCCAGTATCTTTTGTAGCAGAGTGTTAGTGTCGGTTAGGGAACCATCTGTGAAATCTGGTTTTGGGGTTGGTGTTGTACCGTCTCCGAAGTCACCACCAGAGCCGCCGCCGCTAGGGGTTGGGGTTGGGTTGGTTGTGCCGCCACTGCCGTCTGTGAAGTCGTTTAGATTGTTTATATAATTGTTAATAGTTGTGTCATACTGGTTTTGTATTTCTGTCTCTGTTTTGTTTTCGGTTGTGATGTTATAGGTTATGTCTGGCAGGTTTGTTGTGTTGCTGATGTATTTAATGTTGACTTTGAAACCACCAGACGGGAGTTGTGGGACGTAAGTTCTACCCTTATTTAGATAATTTTTTAAATCTTGCACTGAATAAAATAATTTTACAGGGTCGCCGAAGCAACCTAAAATAGTAGACACGTCATTATTGAAGTAATCCATATGACCGCAACCATATTTAAAAGCAGAGGGAAAATGGAAAGTTGAAAAAACATAAGTACCATGAATAATACTAAAATCACTGTTACGTACAGCCGTAAACCCATTATTATTATGAAAAACTAAAGAATGCGAGGAAAAATAAGAGTCACCAGCAACAACGCCACGTATTGCATCAGATTTATAAATAATGAGAGAAGATTTAGCACTAACAGCATAATTTAAAGCATCAACAGCCTTATCACCACATGTCAAGGGGTCTTTGCCGGAACATGATATAACATAATCACGAATATTATTACTGGTTTTAGCTCCAAGAGAATCAACGAGATAATAACCATCTAGGGCGTGGACTTTATCTTGGAGGGCGGTGTTAAGTTCGTCAATAAATGAACCATGAAAATGTACTGTCGAACCGCCACTATTTGTTTCAACTGATATACCTTGACCATTTGAATTGTCATAACCGCCTAGAAAGTCACTAAGTACGCCAAGAATAGGAGCAAGCGCCGAACCCGTTTTATCACCTACAATCATGTGATTAAATAATTCTTGCCCCGCAGGTGGTTTAAAATTTCCGTTTTCGTCGAACAAAGCAGGATATAGTTTAGTAGGGTCGTCAAGACTACCACCCGAACCACCGTGAACGTCTGCATAAACTACAGTTGTGTTAAAAACCAACATAAAAGAGAGTATAAAACATAATATATTTTTCACTAAATCACCTCACAAAAAAAAGAGACTGCGTATCTGCAATCTCTCACCATTTAAAAATGTAATATATTAATTTTCGTAATTTCTTTTTTACTTTATGAAATTTCACTCTATAACCTAAGTAAACATCATCAACATATTTATCATGGAACTGAATATTATTTATTTCTTCATCTGACATATGAGGATGATATTTTTTCATAAAAAATTTATCACGTTCAAGCTGAGCATTTCGAAAATTTTCATTTAATTTCAAGCGTTGCGTAAATTCTTCATCCATTTCCTTTTCTATAAAGTCCCATCTATCAGACATTTTTCTCCCCCTTTTAATTGCGTATATACATATATGTAGGTACATATACATATTATATCATCTTACAAGAGATAGCACAATTACTATTTATATTCAATTATCATGGTTCTGTGTTTCTTTATGGTTTGGGTTTTGGTTTTACTTTAGGTACCATTCCTTCAATCTCCCCCAAACCCCCTCTTTATGCCCGATTCCCAGAAAGAGGGGGCTTTAGTTTCTTTGTCTCGCCCTACGGCATGGGGCAGGCTATTGGAAGTGTAACGTACAAGCCTAGCTTCTTTGTTCTTGTGGAAAGTAGTTCACACGTGTGAACTGACTGGGAGAGGGAAGCAAAGCCAAAACCAAAAACATAAAACCCCTTGTAGTCAAGAGGGGCTTAACAGTAAAGACTGCTAAGCCCCTCTTTTATACATTCTTCTTTTATCGAACCTTGTAAAGTGTTTTCTTCCTTTTCCACAAAGACCGTGGAAAAGAGTAAAACACTTGACAAGGGGGAGACATTCCCAGTCAGGGGGACGGAATGCCGAAAGAATAGCCCGTTTAGATTTAGGTTAATGATTTGTAACACGAAAAACTCATAGAATCTAACTATTTCAGTTTATTTAATTGTATTTGAACCTTTTATTAAGGAGCAACTACAGTTCACACGTGTGAACTGTAGTTGATATGAGGAGTCTAAGCGACTCTTAGTTGGCAATACTTCTGAAGAAGTTAATGCCAAGTCTGACAGCGATCATAATTCCTGCGATTGCAAGACCTGCCGGAAGTGCAGTCTCAATCATGGAAATTGTGTCAGTTTTGATTGTACCAACGGCTGTGGTAAAAGCTGTGCTAATACTTTCCATAGTGTTTTCCCTCCTGTTAGATTTTAATATATATGAATAAAGCCAAGGGCTTTAAACACACCGTATGTAGCTAGGATTAACAGAGTTGAGAACGCAAAGCCTAAAGCGAAAACCTTAGCGTAGGTTACAAGAATCTCTGTGATAAAATCCATATTCATGTATTGGCTTGCGAAATCAGCAGCCAAAGTTGTAACCTGTGTCACACCGTCTGAAATAACGGGGGATTCTGTCACCTGTAAAGGTGTAGAAGAATCAGTAAACACAGTGCAAAGAATGCCAGGTAAAGCCATCTTAATACCTCTTGTAAACGTATAAAATCAATCTGCATTGTTTTTCCTTTTCAGTTCACACGTGTGAACTGCTGTGGCTGTGTAAATAATAAAGCTTCGTTGTCTCGCCCTACGGCATGAGGTAGGCTATTGGAAGTGTGACATACAAGCCTAGCTTCCTTGTCTCTGTGAGAAGTAGTTCACACGTGTGAACTGTAAGGCTGTGGAACTTTATTAAAATTTGCGCCAGACGGAACGGGCAAGAACCAGACCAGACAGGAAGCCAATTAGAACGATTGTTAACACCAGACATGAAAGCGTGTTCTTTGCCTGCTCTGTAAGAGTCTGGGCGGTTTCCAATACTTGCGTTTGGTATTCCTGCTGTTCGGTTTGTAACTGTTGTAACAGAATATAAAAGTCCTGTTCTTCTGGGGTGTTTGATACTGCATCCCCTGTGGAATCCTGCGTAGAATCCGTAGGGGGTACAGTATCACCCGTTGTAACTGTGTCTGAACCTGTCGCATCTGGTGGAGCGGGGGAAGAATCCCCCGTGTTTGTTGTGGCTGTAGAATCTGGAATCCCCTGCGGGGTGGAAGTTGTCGCATCCCCTAGGGAATCAGAAAAGCCTGTATTGTCAACGGCGTTTGCCGTGTCTGTAAACTCTGCCATTTTTCATTTCTCCATTTTGAGGATGGGGGATAGGCGAACCCCACCCCCTATATATCCAAGTTCACACGTGTGAACTGAATACCGATTATAATTTGACAAAACCATTGACTTTCCACTCTCCGCAACGGGCGTTATTAACATTGACCTGTCCCGTAAGAATGTAGTCTTTACCTTTTTCGAATTTGTTGTAAGCGTTTTCATCAACAACTTTCACTTTTTCCACGTCGTCACCATCCATGATAACGAGTCTGTAAGTGATTCCTGCATTACCATCTACGGCGTAGGGAGTTGCTGTTTTGCTGATAACTGTTACTGCCTTGTCCATTGTTGTGTAAATTGTCATGTTGTTTGTCCTCTCTTTCTTATGTTTCCGCGATTACCTTATTCATAGATAAGTTCTAATGCGTAGCGGATTTTTTTATTTTTGAAATGGTTATCATTTTTCATATCATTGTAAATATTTTCGACCTGCTCACGACAGCTTAGGAGTTCTTCGAAGCTGTTGCACATAGTAAGTGGAACCCTGCCAGTTTCAACCTCTGGGGAGTTCATAGCTTCGGATTCTTCCATGTCCTCTACCTCTGTAGCTTCGGAATCAATGATTTCCTGTGAATCCTCTGTTTCTTCGCTCTCGATTGCAAGGGGCTGTTTGCCGAACTCTATAATCTTACGCACTGACCAGTCGGGTTGAACCGCTTCAATCTGCTCTGGAGTAAAGGAGAGCATATTAACAAGCTGTGAACATTTAAAGTCCTTGTAAACATCCTGCAAACCTGTGGCTTTGCCGTCTGTGATGTTTCCGAACTTCTCAACTACACGAATGTAGTTATGTGTTGCTGTTTTTTTGATCTCGAAAGCATCAAGGGCAAATTCGGCAATGTTCTTGTAATTGTCAATGCGATAATATTCGTTATGATGAATCTGCCAGAGCGCACACGCTATATCTACATATGCGGCACTTGCTTTTGTGAATCCTTTTTCAATGTTGTTTTTCAATTTGTTGTATGAAGCTGTGTCACGTTTACCAAACACGGGAATTTCCGCGTTTTCAATATCCGCAACAACTGGAGTTGTTACCTGCTCTTTATTCATCTTTTCGCCCATCTTCTTTTCCCCCTGTATCTTTCTTCTTTTCCTTTATCTGTACTTTTGGCAGATGACGTTTGATAAATGTCAGAATTGCCAATATATAGCAGGTGTTACCAAGTATCAAGAAAAGCCGAACCAATGTCAATAAATCCATCTCTTAACCTATACTGACGCTGTAGATGTACAAGGGATAGAAATGTCGTCCCTGTGAATCTACAATCACGACATAATCACTGCAAAAGCCGATTGCATCAATGATTTCCGGGAACTGTTCCTGCATCTGGTTTTCCGTAAGAACGGAAATGTTCATACAATCATCAAATTGTCTTACCGTGTCGCCTGCTGAATTTAAAATCCACGCCGTAAACATCTTTTCGCCTGTCCTCTCTTTGTTTATAGTCTTGCACCGTTTGAGCATTTATTTCTTTTGTCCTCAGTTCACACGTGTGAACTGTTTTTTCGCTCATTTCTTGTTACGCTTTAATTTTACAATAAACATAAAACCTTTTTGGTAACAATCAATCCCAGCGTTCCTACAATATTGTCCACCATTGCAATGTCCCATGATTCCCACATCAAGCAATTCAGGAAACGATCTCATTACTGGATCAACGCCATTGATATCACTGCGAAATAAGGTTCCATTTTCTTCGTTAAAAATTTCAAAAAAACCAAACACTTCATCTTTATAAATAATCATCTTTACCACACGCAAGCTCTACCATTAAGATAGAAATCCTTGTCCTCTATTTCAAAACTATCAGTAGTAAAAAACTGTGTTATAGGCGAATCATCGCTACTTGTATATCCCCAATAAGCATGATACCCCTTGTTTTTAACAAACAATCTTGCAGATTTCTCTCCGAAAACTTTTTTTATTGATTCATAATCCGGTATTTCATAGTTGTGATATCTTAAACCTCCATCTAAAGCATATATTATGCTTCTGCATAATTCTCGGCCTTGTTTTTCAAGCATACCATCCTTTATAAAACCTAATTTTTCAAACAAATACTCTTCTGTTAATTCCTCTTTCGATATAATAAGGAAATTAGTAGAAGAACTATTCGTAATAAATCCCATCCTGATCTTCATCTTCCAATCCTCCTACCGCTTTTGAAAAAGCTTTTTTAAAACTTTCATCATAATTAAGTGTTTCTATATTTCTTTCAACTGAACAACGTGAACACTCTTTCATAGAATAATTTCCTTCAGCCAATTTTTTAGCATCATCTAATTCAATATTAAAATGTTCTTCTATGAACTTTTCTACAGAGCAAAATTCTTTCCGATAGTACTTTCTATATTCTTTTTTTAAATTTATCGCTCCTTGAAAATAATAATCATAAACTCTGGAAATCATATTTCCGGCAAACGTATTTTTCTTTACTCCCAGCGTTTTCATTACTCGCCTTTTACACGGTACATCTTTATGCTTAAAAAATATTCTTCCATTTATCTTATAACACGATGTTTCATTCATAATCTTTTACCTCTAAACCACAGGCTATCCTCATTTCTAAAATCATATCATTTTGTACTTTATCATGTGTAGGCAAATTGTAGAAAAAATCTTCAAGTTCTTCCTGCTTATCTTTATCATGTAATTTAAAGCACAATAAAAATAATTCAGCTATTTTTTGAATCTGTAATTTTCGTTCTGAATCTGATAGTTCATTATAATATTTGATGAAATCTTCTGGAATAAACCTGTCATCCATATTATTACGTGCACTAATCGTGTGAAATGTATTAAGTATGGCATCTTTATTTTTCAATCCAAATAAGATCCCTAAATATATATCTAAATTATATATTCCTCCATAAAGTGTTCCATCTAACATTGTATCAAAAAACATTCCACCATCTTCATATGGATCTTTTCTTAAACAGTCTTGAATATACGTAATTTCAAAATCAGTCAATTCGAGACCAGATGTTAAGATAATCCTTAATCCTAGATTTTGAAATTCTTCCCTGTAACGCATACTCCAATATGACTTTCTTTCTCCACCTTCCGGAATACGGTATAAATCAAGAATTGAATTGCACATTTTTTCTGTCTGCTCTAATTTTGAAACCAGTTCATCCGTTTTAAAAAAGACATAGCAATAATGAATAACTCCCTCTGCACAAGATGCACCTGATGCTTTTAATTGTTTTAATTTTTCGATAACGGATTCTCCATCCACATAATATGCCGATACATTATTTAATAAAATTTGCCGTGCTAAACAATAATCTCTCATTTCATCAAAAACAAAATACACGACTTCCTTTTCATTTCTTGCAATTGTACCTTCATGAAAAACCAATTTTTTACTGAGAAGAATGCCACTATTTACTGTCTTCCGTATATCACCGGAAGTAATTCCTGCCTTTTCCAAGTCAGTTATACTGATTTCATCATAATTATCACTGTGTATCATGAAATCAGTCACTGTATCGAGCATAGTTTCAAGATATTCTCTGTTATTTTGTTTTAGTTTTTCAATATACTGTGCAAATATTTCATGCTTTCGAATGGAAAACACATCTGCATTGCTATCCTTATTAACTTCGAAAAATATTCGTAGTAAAAGTAATTGCTCACTAAGTACACTTTTCACAGCAGGGGAGATATTTCCACTATAATTAAAATGATTACTATATGTCTTAATGATACGATTAATCGCTGTAGATGTATAACGTTGCTCCTTTAAATCAAACTCAAATGCTGGTATATTAACTTTTTCTACAAGATATTTCCTAAAACGTTCTTTATAGTATTCGTTTCTACAAGATACAACTATCTTCACTCTACTATAGTCGGAAATTTTATTGATAAATGTGCTAATCCGGTTTCCAAATCCATCACTGTCATTTTCATTAATAGCATCAACAATTATAAATAGAAGCTTATTCTGAACAGTTAACAGTAAGTTTACCAAATGAAGATAAATTTCTTTATGCTTCTTATATAAATCTGAAATTCCCAATTCATCGAATACAAAATCTAAAATATCCCCCTCAATCTCTCTAGCATTCAAAAATATTGTTGTTTGCTTAAGATTAACTAAAAGTTCACTAATACTACATAACAAATTTGTCTTTCCATTTCCAGCACTGCCAGTAAGTATAAGATACTTTCCATTAGCACCTCTACTATATTGTAGCAAACTTCTTAGCATTTCGTTATATGGATGCTGTATTATTTCAAAAAGAATCTGCGATTCTTTATAATCTTGTTTAAATTCTATATCTGAGTTTTGAAAATTATTATGAAATTCATATGCCGAATTTACCGACTCTAAAATTTCCTTTGGCGATGCCATTATGTTAAGATGAAAACACACATTTTGATTGTCACAGGCTTTTTTTAAAATCTCTCCATATGAATTATCATATACATAGTTAAAGTTTTTAATCAGCCTCTTTCTCCACTTCTTACCATATACAAAATATCGTAATACTTCTTTACTATTATTAAGTTCCACAAAAATGCCCGGAATATATTTTCCGTCATGAATCAATTTCTTAATCTGTTCATCGGTATACTTATTTGCTTTTTTTCGTATTGAAAAAAGAGAATTCATAAGTACAAAAATCGCAACCACTAGTGTAATAAGCCACCATATATTTTGTATTATATCACTAAAATTACTAAGTAAATTTATTATCCTTGAAAAAGATGCGCCTTCTGTACACTCATTCTCCGTTGCAGAAGACATATTTTGAGTCGATATAAAATTCTGTTCTTTCTCGTTTTCTATTATATTTTCCCCTTCGGATGAACAAGCTATTTCTTCCGTATCCTGCTCCTCAACATTTTGCTTTTGTATTGTTGCTTTTTCCCGCTTTCCTTCTATACTTGCAGCTTCTGATATTGGAGAAAAACCTATAACAAGCAATGCAACTACTAATCCCAAAAACATAATTGCCTTTATTTTTTTCATAAGTACTTCCTCTCTTACACAACATTATATTTTTTGTACTCTTGAAATTCCAACGCTCCCCCTGTACTCCATGCCCTACTTTATATATATCATTCTCTTGTAGCACCAGAAATAATTTCTACTAATTCCGGATACGACACAATAGGGAAAGTAACTTTTTTATATCTTGAAACCAGTACCTTATTCATACACATATACGGTATTACTTTATAGCCGATATAGTCTGTGCATCCCAATTGTTGGATCACTTGATCAGCATTCTCACGTAAATAATCAATTCTTCTTTGGAACTTCTCATCTTCCTTATGTTCATTAAAAAATCTATTCTGCTGACGATACATATCATAGAAAGTAGCTACTTTTTCAATTACTTTGCATTCTACAATCCAGATAGACTTATTATTAATATCTACAGCAAACACATCATAGTCTCCAAGCCACTGCGGATGAGATTTATTTAATTTCATTAATTCAAAATTTTGCTTTATGATATCAAATTTATTTTTCTTAAATGAATTCGCTATATCATAGACAATCTGTTTCTCATACGATTTTTTCCACTCCACTATTAACTGTTTTGTTTTATTCATACGCACTTCATATGGTAAAATAAAATCCATTATTCCGTTAAGCCAATCTTTTTTCAAACGATCCATTGTAATAGGTGAAAATATAATGTCGCCATTAATACTTACAAGGGGCATTAATTCAAACCTGGTATCTCTTGTTCTTCTTTTACCGATTGGAAGATAAAAATTGATCTTACCATTTTCTGTCTTAAGATTTTGAGAAGAGGCCACTAAATAGTTAAAAAGAGTTGCGGCATCTTCTTCTGTAATAACATTATTCATTTGCTCCAGGAAATCTCTCAATAATTCTTTCATAGGTGCTCTGAATACATTATTGCCAATCTTTTTAACGATTGTCTCTGAAAAAGAATTACTAAAATACGATAAGATATCTAAGAAGTCTGTGAGGTCAAATCCCATATCTTCCTTAAATGTTTCCTTCACCTTTTCAAGATATTTGAAATCTGTTTCATGATCTCGCTTTAATCCCCCTGAATATGAATATATCCTATGATGCAAACCACTTAATGCCTCAGCATCTTGATCATCTGCTAAAGTATCCACTACATACTCATCTGTTATTTCTATATAGGCTTCGTTATCTGCAAAATGGCACATATCTGCTACATCATTTAAAACAACTAGCCAATTCGCATATGCTAATAAAAGATTTATATCATCTATGGTTGCAAGTGTTTCTGATTCACAATGCAAATACAAATTTGTTTCTATTAGATAAAGTGTATTTCTATCATCATGCTTTGCTTTTTCTCTTTGGTCTATAATTCGGTCTCTGACTTCTTTATCTTTCTTCTCATCTAAACCAGAATACGAGCCATATCTTTTCCAATTAATATCTATATCATGCAACAATGTTGAATGATGATCCAACAACGAATAATGCAATTCACTCCATGAATATTTTGAAACTTCACCCTCGAAATCTTCAATTATAGCCTTTTGCATGGCACGTATAATTTGATTTGCTTCTTGTCCACGGTAAATTCCTGGTTTTATCATATTACCATAACAAACATTTGCTATTCTTTTTCGAACTTCATGATAGTGATAATCCTCAGGAGAAAAATTCTGTACATTATTGTCCCATTTATACTCTACAGATGTCGAAAAAACTCCCACTTTCTTTTTTTCAAGAGAAACTTTTTTTCTTTTTGATTCAAATAGCTCATTCAAATCAGGCATCCTATCTAGCAATGGAATCAATATTTCGCGCAATATATTGAATTCTGTACTTCTATTTTTTGCCTCTTGAATATCTTCATAAATCCGATTAATATCTTTTACAACATATCTGATAATCCATTTATGACTATAGTATTGAGCATCACTATATACATATATCCTATCTTCATATAAAAAAGATTCATGCCCTGCATGAACAGCATACTCAATAGGCATAAAAGCAATCTGTATTCCGGTGTTACTAATTGCCTTATTGTCCTCAAATACACATTTTATTGAATCAAATCCTTCTGTTATAATCTCTTCCAACAATTGAATCCACTGACGATATTCTCCAAAATCTTTTACATCTTTGTAGAACTCCACATTGTTCGTCAAAAAAACATAATTTTTTTGAGGCAGTGGAAGATATATACCACCAAATCCCATTCCATGTTTTACTGTATATTCATATGTATCAAAATCTCTTTTTTCAATTTTCCACGAAAATGGTTCACGGAAAAGATAATCCCTCATATGGAATGGATAATCTTTCAATTCCTCTTTAAAATAGTCAACAACAGCTTCATTCTCTGTATCATATCCTACATCAACCATATTAAATATAATTGCACCCTTTGCAATATACCGACCTTGATTTTTCCATGTAAAATATAAAGCAGCATCACTTCCAAAACCAAACGAACTTTCATAATCTTTCTCATTTGAATAAGATAGATACTCGAATAATTCATCTATGTCATCCATGAAATTTAGATAATATATAACATCTAGCGCTGTACAAGTTTTTCTCTTCTTCCCTTCCTCGCCCAAAGACATGTGCATTTGATTCGGATTCATAAAACTATCATAAATTAAATATTCTATTGGCATATCGGCAGGAATATGAATCCCCCTTAATCCACTTTTATCAAAACGGTTAAATGTTTCCGCAATATGAAGTGTTCCGCTTTTATGATATTTCTCTATATTAGCAATTTCCTTTTCTAACTGTCCCTCCTCATATTCATCTGCATTAAGCGCGACAACTACTCCACGAGAAGCCTTTGCTATAAATGTATATGTTCTCTGGCTTGAATCATATTTTTGCTCTGGAAATATCATAGCAGGTGCAAATATTGAACAACTTCTTGACCGATCCATTTCAAACAAACTATAAATTCTGTCAATGATTCCCTCATTCGCAACTGAAATCTGTTCTTTGAAATCAATTTTATTTTCCCATATATCATATAAATCAATTAACAAAGAAACATTGTACAAAGGATAAATATTATCTTCCCTGCATACAAAATGGCTTTTTTCAATAGTAGTTCCTTCACTCATCATTAAAGAATCAAGTTCAAGAATATCATATTTCTTTACTTCCTCCTTAAAGAATTTCTGTACTTTATAAAATAATATTTCAGTCGGGAGAACAAACCTTTTTTCTACAACGCCATCATTCTTATTTTCTTCTATAAAATAATCAATCGTTCCAGATACATACTCTAAAGCCAGGCATAATTCCTCTTCCCGCGAAATATTTCTTGCTAAAGTAGGTAAAAAATTGAGACAAGCATAAACATTATTATGACCAGTTCCGATTATTACACGGTAAAACTTATCATTATATCTAAGCTGGACTTCACCAAAATCTTCTACCGTGTAATCGTCTGCTATCCCTGGTTTCATAACATCATATATTTTACCAAAGAACCCTTTGAATTCATCATATGCTCCAATCCTCTTACTGCCTTTTTCTTCATATTCAATCAGACAGGCATTTAATGCCAAACAAGATTCCAAAACTGATCTGTTGTTGATACACAGATTAATACAATATACCGCCTTCACAAGATCATTAAACTGATATTCATTTGTAATTTTTAATAATCTGTCAATTTTCATTCGAATAGTTGGAAACGCTTCTGTTTTTACCATTTTGTCATCACCTTCATCAAATAGCAAATTTAGATATTAACTCTTCTTCCAGAATATTATACCATAAAAATGGCGAAGTGCTTATCCTAACACTTCGCCGTTTGTATCAATATTTCCAATATGACAAAATCTGTTCCTGTTGTATTTATCTATTTCTTTATTTTCTCTATTATTCCGATCCAGCCTTCCAAAGGTATAAATAAGGTGTAAATTATTGGTTAATTCCCAAGAAATCCTTTAAAATCAAGGTTTTCACGGCATCCATTAAACATTGCCGTGGCATACGAAAAGTACTCGAATCATTGTTTTTCTCCTCTCAAATCATTTGTAAAATCTATAAATTCCTTGGAATTTTTCCCATAGTCATCTTTTATTGTTTTTCCCTGATATTTTCTGTATAGTTCTTCC
>PPYE01681054.1_pt1 | contig 18369 bp, 44 predicted proteins | sample 1559881 | NCBI WGS metagenome assembly PPYE01 (sample SAMN08240022, study PRJNA423297) | Human gut metagenome, whole genome shotgun sequencing project. | reverse complement strand
CCCCCAACGCTCAAATAATTATTGCCACATAAAAATTTGAAAAAGCATAAGATACCGCACGTTGGAGGCTTAATATCTTCAACACGGTATCTTGTGCTTTGTTCATGTATATATCAAGTTTTATGTGGCAGGGCAAAGATACGGATAAAAATCTGAAAAATCATGTGCAAGTCAGAAATCTTTGCCGAAACACTTAATCTCGTCTCGCAGGAGACGGAAATTCCAGTCAATCGAATACTATCCTCGGATAAGGATACGGAGACTGTGGATGCCCGCTATCTCCTCGTATCCCTCCTTGCCGATAGGGGCATGTACCCTTCACAGATAGCAGTTCATATCCACAAGACCAAACGTGCGGTGAACTACATGATTTCCAATTTCCGTGAGCGCATGGAAGGTGGGAAAATGTTGAGAATATATTGGGAAAACATTAGGAAATCGTTGGGAAACAATTGATTTACATACCGGCATTAAGTATATACTTTTGTGATGCGGTTGATATTGACCGTAATTGACTAAACTATTCTATTATGGAAATAATTGAAAAGAAAGTGTACGAGGAGGGTTCGGGCGACCGAAACCGTGGTACAAGAGAGCGTGCTAACGCAGGGCTTACACTGGGTATTATTGGTACTGTACTTGGCGCAGCCGCCTTATGGGGCCGTGGAAACGGTATCGGTTCCATTTTGGGAGGCGGTGCATCCGGTGGTGCAGGTTCTCCTGCAAATGTAAACATCAATGCTTATGGTACTGGCGGTACTGGATGTGTTGCTCCTACTTCCTTCCAAGCATTTGAAAAAGAATGTGGCGATGTTTTAGCACTGACCAACGAGATGTGGGGGCTGAAAGTAGGTACCATGCAGGCTGCTACTGCTGCACGCGAGGTGGACGTTGCAGAGAAATTCGGTCTGTACAAGGCCATGACCGATGCGGATTTCGGTCTGTACAAGAACAACCGGGACAACATCGATGCAGTGAACAACCGTCTTAACTCTGAAATCTTCGGGCTGTACAAATACACCCGTGATAAGGATGACGAAACGCGCAAGGAATTGTGTGAATTGAAGGCCCAGGTTGCAATAGCCAATGCCATCCGTCCGTATCAGGACAAGTTGATTCAGTGCGAAATTGAGAAGGCTTTCACTGCCGGAATCAATTACACGGACAGAAAGACTTGTAAGATGGTGGAAGGTGTAGTGGTAGTTCCGAACGAGCCTACCATTACCGGATATGGCAGCTACTGTTGCTTTCGCAACAACACGGCCGCAGGCGGTGGAGGCGCAGCCTAAATCCGTAGTCCGGGTAAAAAACACAAGACGTAGAAAATCCAACAAGTAAAAACTGGAATATGCAAGGAAACAACTTTTTCTTTAATTCAGACCCGTTATTGGGCTCAACCAGCTATGATGCCCAATATCAAGAAATCGAACGTATGCAGCAAGCATTGGAAAACAAGAAGCGCATGATGCTGCAGGCCAAGGAACAGATGTCCCAATCTATCGATTCAAACCAGAGCCGTACTCCGGTATGGGATGAAATAGAAGGAATCATATCCAACATGACCGACAAGGAATTCGAGATTGTGACAAGCAATGAAGAATTCATTGAAAGCCAGAATGTGGTGATGTCTATCCTCCAGTCCAAGTACATGCAGATGATGCGGCCGGTCGTAGAGGGTTCCCAAGAGGGAAAGGATGCTCTTGAAAAGCACCTTACCTTGGTAAAGAGGCTCCGTAAGTCCGCAGCTTCGGAGGTGGACAAGGAGATTAGCGATTTTCAGGAATATAAGGAAAGGTATTCCGATATGACGTATTCCGAATACCAGAAAATGAAACGTGAAAAAAACAAGAAAAAATGACCATTGAAGATTTGAACAAATTCAAGGGTTCCATCAAAAGTGCATTTCAAGATTGGGGAAATGCCAAGATAGAAGAGATGGTTCCGAAAAGGGTAAAGACAAAAGCGTTCCTGAAAAACGGGTTGAATAACCTGCTGTCAAGGCATGACGCCAATCTGAACAAGTGGATAGACGGTATTTTCCTGTTTGTCGCGGATGAAGAAGGTACTATAGACAGCGATGTCATGATTGACACTTTAGCGGACATGTTCAAGGAGATGCCCAAGAAAGGATACAGTTTTGGTTCACTGGACATTGTTGCCGGAGACGGTGAATTCGTGATAAGTTTCCCGCGTAATTTTCTGGTAGACATGCTTGTCGGTGATATGGGCAGTGTAAAGTTTACCACAGAGGATATTCTTGATTTCAAGAATTATCTGATTGTTTAACCTATTAATAATTAAAGTTATGAATGAAGAGATGAAATATTTTGCAGAGGAGTTTGAAGAATTTCTCCGCAAGGGTCACAAGTTGCTCAACAAGATGGGGCAGAACATGGGACAACGCCGTGGCGTCGGCCAAGGTTATGGCAATAGAGGCAGTCAGGGCTATGGAAACCGTGAAGACGGTGGACAGTGGGGTGGAGACATGGGAGAGCGTAACAACTGGTACGACCCCCGTTTCATGTGATTGTTGAATTTGCAGGGGTGGCGGCAAGCCGTCCCTGCCATTAACGTATAATGTTATGTGCAGACCGGCATTGAGTAGTTATAATTATATTCCGCAGGAGATGCGTGCCTATTTGCGGAATTTCGGGTATTCGTTTTCGAAGAGGGCGTGCGAGTACGCCGTCAGTCAAATGTGCCGCAAGAACCCGGATACGGGGAAAAAGGAGAAGATAGAGCCTTTTACCAAGGACAAGGCAGAGGAAATGATGACCAAACACGGGATAGTCCTTGAAAACAATGTGGGCTATAACTTCGTCTACGTGATGAACATGGTGTACGCAGACCGCTGGAAGTCGAGCGTGGAGGACGAGCAGCACCTATGCAAGGCAGTGAAGGACGAGATTGACGATGTGGATGGTGTACCTGAGAGCATTTTCCGTTGCTGGATGACTAAGATGGAGGACAAGGGTATACCGATTCCGTGGGAAGAACTAATCTGACATGATTCGCCAGCGTGTAAGCATAATGGTAAAAGGGAAGCCGTGGAATATCACGGCATTCTACCCTTTGACAAGGTATCATGTGAAGGAAATCATTGATACCTTGTATTCCATTCATTGTAATAGGGGGGATTTGCGCAAGGCTTACAAGAATCTCACCGGCGGTCAGATGAACAACGGTCTTACATTCAGCAACTACGCGCTTAGGGAGACCGTGACCGTTTTCGCAAAGTCCACCTGTCCGGAACAGTATTTCAATCTGATTGTGCATGAACTTCATCATCTGTCCGTGCACATCGCTCTGGCAAACGGGCTTGACCTTACGGGCGAAGAAGTATGTTACATTAACGGTGACATAGCGCAGGCCATGCACCCGGTATGCAAACAGTTGATTGTATGATTTGCATAAGCGTTCTTTGACTTGTTGGAATTACCGCTGAAATGCGATTTTTAGACTAAATAACGCCTAAAAACGATAAAAAGAGATGTGATATGATGCAAATTCAGCAGAAAATGCCATATTTGCACCGTTAAACGATTTGCGCAATGGTATTAAAAAGTACAGACTATGCCCGACTGATTCAGTATGCAGCCCAAAAACTGCATATGGTACGTTTGAACAAGACCCAAATCAATAAGATTTTGTTCTATGTGTATGGTGTGTACTATGCGGAGACTGACCGATTATTGTTTGAGGACGATTCTCCCAAGGCATGGCCTTATGGTCCGGTATTCCCGATTGTGAATAAAAAGATAAATCCTGATGAAATTGTCACTTCCTTTCCTAAAGATGTGTTGTGCGAATTTAACAAGCATTCTAAGGCACTTGAATTGGTAAAGACCGCGGTTGACGCAATGTATAACATGAGTGCATTATCATTAACCCAATGGTCTCATCAGGAAGGTTCTCCTTGGTATGATACGCTTTACATAAAAAATAAAAATGGGGACATTGCCGGGCAAAACAAATGGAATACTCCTATTTCAAAGGAACTGATTAAGGCCTATTTCCTAAAACCTCAAAATAGGATAAAACAATGAAAGGTCCAAATGATAACTCCAGTCTTTTTGATTCTATATTCGGAACCGGAAAACCCATTAAATGGTATCATTACTTAATCCATTTAGGGCATTATATTCCATATTGGATTAAATTTTTCTTTTCAGAGCCATTCAAGGAGAAAAAGAAGGACCTTAATATTCTCGATACAGTCCAGTCCTTGTTGGAATCAGAAACAACGGACGGAAATATCAAGAAGAGTAAGGAGCTGATTCATTTACATCGCATAGTTGAAAACACGAAAGCAAGAAGGAGACTTGAAAAGTGGTCTTTGAGGGTAATTGCTGTATATCTTTTTATAGTGCTGTGTATTGTATTGGCAAGCTATGTGTCGATACCGGCAGTCAACCCGTATTTTAGTATAAGCATTCCGAATCCTATAATGATAACCATTCTTTCTACCACAACCGTTAATATAATCGGTCTCGGATTGATTGTTTTAAGGGGGCATTTCTTGGCAAATGACAAATCAAATGAAGTAAATGAAAACCATGGGTAGAAGATACATATTATATCCTTGCCACACGTTTGCCCTTCAATGATTGTGGGTATGCCCAACGCAAGGATGTTTATCCTCAATTGAGATTTCAAGGCGGTAATTCCAGTAAGGTTTACCGCCTTTTTTATGTCCGGGCGGTATCCAAATTCGGACATTCAAATGTATATAGTCTTATGAGAAAGAAACAGATTAGAAAGGCATTGAAGAGCGAAACTCCAGCCAACAGCATGTACGCTCTTATCCCGAAGAATAGGCGTGAGGCTTTCAGGCGTTTTGCCTCCTGCTTCGGTTTCACGGAAGAAAACATAAAAAATATTCTTCAAAATGAAAGAAGATAAATTGGACATATTGTTAAAAGAAGCAGACGACATTCCATATTGGGCGTTTTGCCGTCTGTTTTCTATAATCCAATGGAACGTATAGAGCGTAGCCTTGACAAGCTGGTGCCTATCGCTGTAATAGTGAGGGTGATATCGTTGTGTCTGTATGCGTGAACTTGATAGGTCCTTGAACTAATCTACCCTTTGTCTCTCAACCCGTACTTCCTTATGTAAGTGCTTATGGTGGATGCCGTCACGCCCATCTCATAGGCAATGTCCTTGGACTTCATCCCGTCGTTTACCATCCTCCGCAGCTTGTCCATGTCCACAAGTCTTGATGTGTGTCCCTTCACTTCGACAGCAGGGGCAAGGCCCAACGTCTTGCGCTTTTTTGCGGCATATTCGGGAGTGCATTTGTCTTTGGTCACGTATATTACGGTACGGTGGTCTATGCGTAAGGGATATTTCCCCTTTTCCGTTTCTCTGTGCAACTCCGCGAGGCGTTCCGCATCCCCGTTTACCGTTGTGTCAATCTTCTTGTATTTGTCATCAATAGGGGCATGGAGTTTTTTCAGTCTGTCTACTTTCCTCATGGCTTATCTTCATTAGAATAAACTAAATTCTGTACTTCTTCTTCCCAGACGTCTCCCTCATTCCCTTCAAAGTCAAGATATACCGTATCTTTAGGGCTTGGATTGTTGAAACTGGAAAGCAACCCTACTACCTGCATGGGGATGGAAAGTCTCTCTCCTTGTGGTGACGGCAGTTTTATTCTCACCCAGTCACCGATTTTTAAGTCTGTTATATCCATTATTTCACTATGCTAAACTTGGATACCATTTGTCCGCGTGGCTGAACCATCCAATCATGAACGGTTTGCCGAAGAGGGTTACTTTGTATAACTTGCTCATATGTTAATTTGACTATTAAAATCGTTAATAAAATCACTCGTTATTTCAATACAAACTATATTTGCAACGCATTTGATTTGGAAGCTAACACCTCCAATCCGGCGAACTGTCATTCGCCATCCTCTTGTCCGTTCTCCGTGAGAAAAGACATTAAGCCCATTGTCCTGCAAGCTTTGGGCTTTTTTTTCTGTTACGCTTGACAGGGCGTATCAGGTAATAAGCTTGCTTATTTTGCAGGTAGGCAAGCAAAACGGAAAGGAGGTGTTAGCGTGAAAAATCAAATGCAAGATGAAAGCGGCAAGACGCGTATTTTCTGTCGGTATATCATAAGGAATGGTAGACGGATTTACCCAAAACATTCCAAATACTTTTCTTTCTTGGTAGACAGCAAGAAAGTGGCGTAATGCTTCCTTCGGGAGGGATGTTGCAGGCATCCCTTTTTATTTGCTTTTCAACTTCTCAAGGAACTTGTCATCTCCCGAATAGTCAGCACCGATAGCTTTCTTGCTTTCGATAATCTGTTCCAAAAGGGTTATACATTCCCTTTTCACTTCTTCCACTTCATTATAACCGCAGGCTTTGTCAACCAATATTTCTATGTTTGATTTGTGCTTGGAAAGCTGCTTATTGAGTATTTCCAGTTGCCAGTAGCAGAAATCAATGGTAGCGATGTGTTCCAGTTTATTCATTCCTTTTCGAGTATTTCAATACATTTCTTTATTCCATCATCAAAACCCTGCTTATAGCCTCTCGCATGTTCTCCAGTAGCATATACTACCATTGACAGCCAAAAGAGAAGGATACCTGCCACCTCATACCAACCGGGCAGTGAGATAGAAAATGGCTTGAATGTTATAGTAAGTTCGCCAACCCATAATAGGCATGTTATGAATATAGCTGTAAATAAGATTGTTTTCATATCTGTTATTTCCCTATTTTATCATGAATAATTCGGATTTTTCTCCGGATTCTGGCTATGCTTACTAAAACGTCCCTGCCAGCATTCAAGAGGAACACGTTGCATGAAGGTATGGCGCATACCCAAATCCTCCCATTCCTCGCAATACTTCTCCAATATAGCCGACATCTCGTCAAGCATACGGACATAGGCTTTATTGGCTTCAAGGCCACGCTCTATAATAGGGATTGCCTTCTTCCACTCTTCATCCGTAAGCAGATTGAGGGACAAGGAAACACGGACAGCGGCTATAATTTCATCTGTAGTCCAAAAGTCGTTACCGTCCTTGACGAAATGATTTATTACTTCGTAGTCAAAGTCTTTTTTCAGCCTACTCTTGAATGCCGCAATGTTATGCTCTATGAAGCCAGAACTGTATGTCGTGTAGATAAGCCTTTTTTCGTAATATTCTGTTTCCGGGTAGTCTTCAAGCCTTTTCCCTAATAATATTATCTCCATTGTCATTCCTTTTCAACAACTCAATGTTTCTTTATGTAATCAACTAATTGAGGACCTAAGTCATGAAATCGACAAAGCCCACTAAACACAAGGCTTGCACTCATTCCGCTGTGACCTTGGTCTATGAACATTTGTAAGCAGTTCTTAAAACGCTCTTCTTTAGGCTTGTCTGTATTGAGTTCGGATATAAGTTTCAACCAGCAATCGAGTTCAAACCCTTTATAGAGGTCGTTCAATCGTATAGGAACAATCTTATCCCAATATTCAAGATGTTTATCCGGAATAATGCCACGTGCTTTAGCCATATATTCTTTTATCAATTGCGGAATCTTAGCCTTGAACTCGGCTTCCCTTCGCAGGTATTCGTTATGTTCATCCTGCAAATCCTTGTCGAACTCAGCCTTCGTCTTTCTCGTGACCTCCAAATACATTTCATCAAGTGTTTCACTTGAATACAGTTCTTTATCATTAAATTTGCAGAAACAATCTTCACTAGTTTTCTGCTTGTATTTTTTCAACTGTTCGTATGCGTAGTCAATGTTTACACCTGGATACATTTCTATTTCTTTCATAAATTCACAGTTTCCTATTAAATTTGTTATACTCATCCTCAATACATTTATTGATTTTAGCGGCTTCCTCGTACCGTTCCTCTTCAATCAACTTACTTTTCAGCCATTGAAGTTGGTTTATATAAATGAACCTATTACACTCTGAAACCATACGGGTGTATTCCCTTATCTCATTCAGCTTGTCCTCCATGCGCCTATGCCATCTGCTTACCATGATTAGGACAAATCCTAATGCAATGGCATTGAATAAAGAGATGGAGACTTTAATTATCAGTTCCACGGTTTCCATAATAAATTTAATCAATCAGTTCAAATTCGTAAGCAAATACATAAGAATTAGATTCCCACGTTCCTTTACCGTAGATTTTGTCTATGAGGGCGGCAAAGGCTTCACGGGGATTAGGAAACGGGTATTGCCCACAATAGCCTATATTTGAAGAAAATCCGTATTGCACATTCTTTAGATGCTCTTCTATTCCTTCTTTCAAGCAATCCCCGTCGGAAATGCCTTGAAGTCTTTCTACTTTGATATTGGTAATGCGGATATGATGGGGCATGAGTTCGGCTTTTGTAAACAACTTGTTAGTCCAACCTGCAAGAGAATTGATAGTTGTTTTATTACCATTACTCTTCCATTGAGATACCTCCGCAAGGGATAAATCTAAATAGCTCTGCGCAATAGCAACAACTTCACCGACTTTGTATTTTGGAATATTCCAACCCGTAAAGTCTCCTTTGTCGTTTTTCCAACCAAAAGCATAATTTAATGGAGATACTATGTTCCCGTCATTATCGTAATCATTTGGTTCAAAAACGGGGAATACAATATCATAAGTTTCATTTGGTCTGTCATACTTGCAGACCCTTCTCGTCATAGTCTTCCGACCTTCCAACACAGCTTGGGTTAAGCTGTATTTGTCATTAAACATTATTTTCTTAGCCATATCATATAAGTTTTAATACTTCTCAAAATTTGGAATTTGCAAATAGAATGAGTTTCGAGACATGGGAAGCCAAACTCTCGTTTCATTGTTGCACGTATTCCAATTATCTTCTCCAAATTCATCATTTAATGCTTCCACTATCTTATAGGCTACATCTTTTACAAAACGAGTATTAAGCACCTTCTTGCCTTTAATGACGATTGTAGGTGTATAGAGTGAAATTTTATATTCACCGCCATTTACTATCGACCAGTCACCTTGCGCTACTGTAATATGCGGATTAGTTTCATTCTTATACTCTTGCGTTATGCTTATATAACAATTGAAATAATTAGAAAGTAAATCTGATTTATAAACTTTTATTCCCGTTGCTTTTTCTAAAAGCTTTCTAAGTCTATAAGCATCATTTACGATAGGAGTCATTTTCATATAAGTTTTAAACTTTCTCTAATTCCTGTTTCCAGTGCTTCCTCGTAGGTATCCCACAGACCGCCATCATTAGGACCCCTGGAATCATCATCTTCCTGCCACGTTCCGTTATCGGCTTTCACTATAGCATAACCATACCCTACAGCACTTCGGTATATTTCAATATGTAGGTTCTTGGTTTCACGCAGCCACTTTTGGGCAATATATTGAGTAGGACAAGGATAAAATAATTTAGGTAAATCCTTACTGGTCCTAAATATGGTTTCCATTATTATACCCTTATGATTAATAATATCTTTGCAATACTCATTGAAACCTTTCTCTTTCAGCAGCTTCGCAGTCTCTAATGTTACGAGTTCTTCGGTCATGGTTGTTTCTCCTCTTTTCTTGTTTTGATTTATAACTCTTTAAATTCCTGCTCCAGTCGGCATTTTTTTACATAAAGTCCATCTATAATGTACTGGGTACAATATTTAGGAAGGGGGATGGCAATAATGTCACGAGTACCCCTATCGGCATCGCGATACACACAGCATTCCCTGCTGCTTTTCAGGATTGAATCAAGCAGGGAATCACACTTTTCAATCTCTTCCTTAAGGACTTTGGCCCTTTCAAACGATTCATTTTTCATAATACTTAAAAATAATAATGAGACGTACACAGAGGAGGGAAATTAATGGTTGCCGCATAACCATTAATTTCTTGCCAGAAATGCTCCTCCTCTATTTTTGCCCATGAGGACCATAACAAACCGTCAATATCCTTGCGCACATAGAAAGGCGGTCCATAAGGGTCACATACAGCCAATATCTGCATATGGCTGTTTTCATTGTAGGACACAACTTTCATCTTGGAGGAATCGAACAAATCCCCCTCTATTTTCTTTCCCGGACTGATGTTGTACGAGTAGCTGAAGTCCTTATGTACATTCAAGGTCTTCCACGGGTATTCCGGGAAATCTATTATTCTCAAGTCCATTCTCACTCCTCTGTTTTCAGTTCAATCTTTTCTGCCCGTCCCCACTAGGAGCGTTTGTTGTGCTCTTTAATCAAGTTTTCCAGCAGGTAGCGCTTATATCCTTCATCAGAAGCTTTTCTACGTTCCGTAAGAATCTCTTCTTGTAGGGACTTTACTTCTTCGACAAGCTTCTTGACATAATCATCTTTTAATGGATATATAGTTCTTTCTGCTTTAAAAACACCGTAACACCCTCGTTCCTCATTAAATTCGGCAAGTGTATTCCCGTCACCCAACGCTACGACAAGCTTGGTAAGGCTTTCCGCGCTTATCTCATAGCGCTCTTTTATACTGAAGGAATCAGGCAGTTTCCCGTTCCTGATTTCTATTCCGTCCACGTTGAATATAAGGTATTTGCCGTCAAAGACCACCTCTTTCTTGTTCTGTTCCATGATACTAATCTTTATTTATAACGTCATTGATGTTCCACTCTATTTGAGGGACTTGAATCTTTTGGGAGAATAGTTCAATCAGTTCATTTACGGTAGCCTTGTGAATAGTATTGGCATCCACTTCAATATCATTGTAAGCCCAATAAGTAGAGAACTTGATTTCCGGACACTGAATCCATTTATCTCCATCCGTAAACCATTGGTTCTTGTCTGTATCATCCCTCAATGCAGCAATGCCCAAGAAAAGCTCTTCATTGGTTCCGCAATCAATCCTTCCTTTCTTGGTTACGGTATCTATATCATATATCACCCCATATAAATTCCCATAAGATGTTATGATTGCTCTTCCTTCTTCAATGCTTTTATGACTTCCATTGCCGTCATAATTATGTGCATCTAAGGTTGTATTACCAAAATTAAGTATTTCATATCCCAACTCTTTCAGCTTCTTCCGAAGCTCCGGTGTATTTTTGAGTATAAATGCTGGCGTTGTAAACCCCATAGTTATTCTCCTTTTAAAGAATTATTAAGCATATCTTCACAATGCAACTTATAAGCATAGGCAAACATTTTCAAAGTAGTAGGCTCAAAGTGAAAATCTGCCTGTTTGCCTTCTACTACAACAGAAGCACATAAATCTCCATCACAAAAATCAATATATATCACAGCATCGTTATCCCCTTTGATAGAAAGGGTTTGTGTCTGTACACTATTCATGATTCACCTCCTTATCTGCTATTCGTTGCAATGGATTAAAACTTGCATTTACTTGTTGTACTCCACCTATGGCATCTTTTATATTGGTACATTTTAAATCACTCAAAGCGTTTGCTATTTTAAACGCTGGGCTTGCCATATAAATATCAGTAAGAGCATCTATCAACTGTTGTTTACTTAAATGTTGCAACTGAATCTTGATTATATTCCGTATCTCTTCATCATTCATGGTTATTCTCCTTTCAGTTTCTTAAAAAAATTCATCGGCGACACTAAGGAACCCGACGAAATGTCTTTGAAAATTTCACTATCATCATTCACTCCTAATGCAAAACAATACTCCTGCGGATTAACTTTTGCCAATTCACGGAGCTTCTTTTCCCTATCTACACCTGCGTAAAGAATACCCGTATATTCCAAAGTAATAGAGCCGTGCATGTCTTTCAAATCTGATAGCTTTAATATTTCTCCTCTTGACATTATTCAATCTCCTTTCAGTTCATTAATTAAAGCATCAGCACAAGCAATAGCAAATCGGGCAATGCCTTTAGGTACTGTATGTTTCTCTCCCTTCTTGTAATCCGCTTCCGAACAAGCGTAGCGAACTTCTTCCTCGTCGCTTAATATTCCCTGCATTGCAGCTTTAGCCAGTTCATAACGCCTCTGTTCCCAGTCAATTACTAAATTCCCAACATTCAAAAAGTCAAGTTCGCATTCTCTGAAAACCATATTATCGCACACATATAGATTATCTCCGCTATGTTGCGCGTTGATATTTACTTTTGGGATTACATCTATCAGAACTCCGGTCGCTCTTACTCTTGCTTTCATAACTAATTAGTTTTAATATATCCTTTTTCAATACACCAGCACAGCATCTCATAGGCTGCGTCAATCAATTGTCCTGATTTAAACTCCTTGTAGTAATCAAATTCATCGGACATTGAATAGCATATATACCATTCTTTGCAATCATAAATGGATATTGTCAGACAATAAGTATCTGTACTTGTCCTTATTTCTTTCGGCAACAACCCTAGAATGTCCTGCAAGGTGTAAGCAGGGTATTCATGTTTCATGTTCGGCTGACTTACAAAAAAGCAAGGTTTTTCCTCTATTTCATCAGTTCCATTGATAATAGCATCGGCAGTAGGTAAATACTGCCAGTGCATACTTGCATCACCCGTATCTAATCCAAGCTCCTGCAAGTGCTTCATCTGTTCGATTGATAATACTTGTTTTAGTCTCATAACTCCTCCTCCAATTTTTCCAAAAGTTCTTTTGCCCGCTCTTCGGCATATTTTATCTCAAACGGGTCGGTTAAGTTATGCTTGATTTCTACCTTAAACCTTTTAACGAGCACCCATCCATACCACTTTTTTATTTGAACGTCAAAAATGTGGCCTAAAAGTCCGTATCTGTATATTCTGTACTTTTTCATTGTTATTCCTCCTTATCTGTCTTAATATCCGTTACTTTGCCGCAATTGACAAAACGTTCTTCTGGATTAAACTGTCCGGCAATTATTGTACATAAGGATGGTTCTTCGTCAAAATTTAAATTACATTTTTCGTGAAGACTGCAATGACTGCATGGGTCATTGCCACGTACTGGTACTAACTTATGCAATACCCCATCAATTATTATTCCGTTCTTTACTTCCATAATCAAATACAATTAGGGCATTCTGCCGATTTGTTACCTTTATTGTCTGTATACACATAAACATTTTCTCCCTTTGAAGAAGTCGCGTCAACCACGCAGCCGCATTTTGTACACTTTCTATGTGCATTGTTAGGGTAATTAATCCATCTATGCCCTTTTCTATTGGCTGCTCCCGGTTTTGTCCCATTCCTAAATCCCATATCTAACAATTTTATTTTTCTTGCAAAATCTGATTGAATACCTCACTGCCTTCCGTATGTCCTCATACTCCTTTATACTGTACACGTTGTATGTACGGAGCTTTTTCATAATCTCCTCTTCCATGAAAGGAAGAATCTCTTTCTCAAACCTACTCATAGCATCAAAATAATATCTATTCTTATACACTCTTTAGGTTGAGATAAAGGTTCTGATTCTGTGTTTTCCCGATATACATAAACTATATTGGTTTTCAATCCGGTTTCTAATTCGATATTTTCCAGAATCCGGGCTATCTCCATTTCTGCTTTCGCTTTCTTTATTTTTGCTTCTTCTATATTCATATCAACCATCAATTAAAACATCCAACAACTCTTTCGCTCTCTTATAGGTATCAAATCCCTTTACATTCACCCATTCGGATGAAATACGTTTGTCTTTTCTGACTTGTACCCAATATATTATTATGGGGATACAACCGTTATACCCTTCTCCTCGTATGATTCTGTACCTTTCCATATTAGCCCCCTTTCTCCTTAATCCGTTCCAGTACATCCTTGTTTGCTTCGAGCATCTCGTCGAATGAGGGAATAGGTCTCCAATGAGTAACATATCCAGTCTTGATGTAGGGATATATCCATTTATTCACTTCTCGCATTGCCATTTCATCAATACTACCATCAACATATTTCACTTGACACATGCCTTTTGCTTGTTTGTTAGGTATTGCATCCTCAACGCTTATCCACGGTGATTGCTTTGCCTGCCAGTCTGCGCCAGTCTTGAAACCCCTCGTCAGTCCATTATCATAATCGACCACATTTTTCACCTTAAAAGGCAGTTTATCTAAATTATTGGATTCATAATTGGCAAAGTTCATTGCCGCTTCTTCTACCGTCTTCATTGTACCCTATTTTAGCTTTTCCTCAAATTCGGCAATGATACAATCTGCATCACCGCCATGTACCCAGTTATCCAATACAGAGGATAAGGCTTCAATCGCCCGTTCTTTCTGCCATTCGACACCCTTCTTAAACATATTCAACATAGCCTGTCTCTGATAGGCTAATTCACCTTCAACTATTATTGCATAACTTGACGTAAGTTCTTGTTTTGCTGCTTCTTCTACTGTCTGTTTCATAATTTATCCTTATTGAATGTTCTGATTTATGTAATTCACAATCTTTTCCAACTTGCTTGAAGCAAACAAGCAATTATTAAGTTGTCGCTTGCCCTCTTTCCATTCGTGGAATAATTGATAATATGGTGGACTAAGTGTACGGTCAATCTTTATGCGATATTGATTAGTCCCATACTCAGTTATAAGATTCTCAATGTATTCGTCTGAATTATCTTGATTGGTAACAAATACCATCTTATCAGTAGTAAGTATCATATTTTACCCTCCTTATCAAATTCGGATAATGCCTGCTCGCAGAACTTGACCTGCTCCAAAGCATAATCCCTCTTATAAGTGATTATATCGCGTGTTGTATAGTCCGTATAAAATCGGTCTATAATGCTTTTAACATAAAACCTTTTAGGTTCCTCACAATGGTTCAGAAGAATCACGTATTCATCGTTTCTCGGATGCAAGCACAAAAAACGATAATAATTCACTTCACCATTTAGGCATTCAATCAGTTTTTCATCTGTCTTTAGATTTCCAATGTCTTCTATATTCCTTATTGGTCTCATAATTCAATATTTTTTATTATTTTTTCTATTCCGCTCGCTCTGTACCTCTGCCATACACATCTTGCACCATGACGCTTTCAGATGGTATTCCTTACCGTTACGACGGGCTATTCTATCGAAAAAACGGGATAACGGAAGCGCTCTACCACAGCGGGTGCACAGTTTACGCTCCACTCCGTCAACGACCACCCGGTTACGGGGTTTCCTCCTCACGATTTCACATGGCCCGCATTCGGACGCGCCGTACCTCCTGCAATATGCAAGTGAGTGCTTGCCGCACTTGGCGAAGGAGGTGCAATCCGAGCGGGGAACTGTCTGGTGAATGTTCATACTATTTGCCTTTTTCTATAGATTCTATTGCCAGGAATATCTCATACATTACTTGTGGGACAATCGCATTGCCGTATGCCTTTATCGATTCCTGCCGCCACTTTGAAAAGGCAATACCGTCCAATCCGGTGAAAATCCCATCATCTCGGCTACAAACTGGGGATTGAGTTGGGAAGTTTTCCCACCGTTCTGTAAATGATGTTCTCCTAACATTACCGGCAGGTTGCACAGAGCATCCGTCCTCATTTTCCCGTTTTTTCTTTTCAATGCTTGTGGGGAAACGGAGGGTTGATAATCCCTCGCTGCTGGAGTCGGAAGTACCCCCGCTTTCATCAAGTCGTTCAGACGTGCTGAATATCCTTTGCCCTGCACACACGTCTTTCTGTCCTCTGCCAATTTCCTTGCTCCTCCGCTCGCATCCCCGCAATATGGTGTCGGCAATAGTTTCACTGGATAAAACTCCGTCTTTCCGTTCTTGTTGCACCGTTTCAGACCCTGCGTCTGCACGGTGGGCAATAAAGAAGACGCGGTCTCTTCTGTGCGGTGCTCCGACGGCACAAGCCGGAATAACAACCGGTTGGACGGAATATCCTTCACGTTCAAGGTCGTTACACACTGTTTCGACAACATATTCCTGCCGATGCAATGTTCTTTTTCTGTTATCTTCTCCGAATAGAGTTTCTTCGCTTCCCAACGGAGTTTCACTGCCTGGCTGTACCATCGTGAGGATTCCAGCAACGTTTTCACCAACAACCCAATCGGGCTGTATCTCCCGTATCGCTCGTAGCATTTCCGGCCAGAGATAGCGGTCATCTTCCGCTCCCTTTCGCTGTCCGGCACAAGAGAAGGGCTGGCAGGGAAAACCTCCGGTGAGGACATTGATTTTTCCTCTCCATTCTCTGAAATCTGTTTTCGTGATGTCTTCATAACTTTTGCTGTTTGGAAACCAATAATCAAGTATCTTTCTCCCGAACGGGTTTATCTCGCAATGGAACACGTTTTTCCAGCCCATCATTTCAGCAGCTATTTCTGGACCACCAATGCCGCTGAACAGAGAGCCATGTGTTAGTTTACTATTCATCCTTCCGCTTCTTGTCGTTCATACTTCTGTTCCTGCTCTCCTTGGCAAGTTCGTCAATCATACACTGAAACATCTGCGCCTCCAACGGGCATCGGAGGCGCAGTGCGTTGTCACGCTGCCACTCCAATAATTCGATTTTCTTTTCAAGTTCCATGTCCATAAAATTATTTCTTCTTGAATTTGTCACATATCCTCCCGTACCGGTCACACGCGCACACCCTATGGCCCTTGACCTTGCATAGACAAGAGTTCTCTACGAAATCCATTGAGTATGAGCATTGGCGGCAGCGGACGGGGGAGAGGGGTAATTTCTTTTTTGCCATTATCTTCGGCTTTCACCTTCAATTTTAATTACATTGAACATCTCTTTCACCCGGTCGGCAATATAATCCCCATACCGTTGGGAAAACTCCTTGTTCGGGTCCAGATTGGTAGTCATGTGGGTGTAGAAACAATATCTCTGCTCATAGCGCAGTTGCAAGACGGTCTGAATGGCATTGATGCCCGTACCAAAGTGTTTGGCATCCATAGGTTCCCGACCCACCTCGTCAATGGCAAGATTGTGCATACATGACCTGTCTGTGTATTGGTTTAACCCGACAATTCCTTTCTCGGCAAACAGCAAGGCAATCTCGGCAGCACTGGTGAACTGAAAGGTCAATCCAGCATCCGCGCCGCCAATACAATAGCGGGCGATTTTTGCCGCATAGTTCTGTAGCCCTTTCAGCAAAGTGGACTTGCCCACCCCAATAGAGCCGTGTAATAATAATCCCTTGCTTACATCTAATATTCCGGGAATCCCCCAAACCCATTGATAAAGGGCTTTCAGCAGTTGGCGGTTGCTGTCATCAACTGTAAAGGCCGGGGAAACGGATTTCATGGAAACTACGAGTTGGTTGCGCCAATACATGTCAATCTGCTCCCTGCTCCATTGCTTCTGATTAGCCTTATTTACCGAAGACAATTGATTTGATACCGGCAGAACTTTCGTCTGGTTTTGTATCAAGTTTCCGATTGTTTCCATTTTTAGCTTGTGCTACGATTTCATTAAATTTAGAATTGATATTAGTTACGCTGAAATTATCAAATATCCACCCCTCTTTGACCGAGGAAAGAAGGTATTGAAGGGCATACAACAGAGAATCATCGGAAACGTCCATTTTCTTTTGCTCTCTTTGGAATTTGAGTTTATTCAAGAGCTGGGACATAGCCCCGGCATCCTTGGCTGTCCAGTAGTAGTCAGCCCCGAAGGTTTCCCTAAAATGCTGTTCAAATAGCAAACGTGCTTTTGAATTAATCTCTTTAGGCTTATTTTTCTTGCCTCCCCCCTTGGGGGGTGTGGGGGGAATATTATTATCTTCTTCATCTTTCTTTTTATTATTGCCCTTGGCTTGCCCCAATTCTTCTATTTTTTGAGCCATTTTTTCTGCGGTTGCCCTTAACTCTGCCCTTAGTTCGCCCAAAGCATGATTTAATCCGCTGATTTCTTTGTTGTTGTCTATGCCCTTATCTACGTCTCTTTGCCTGCCCTTGACCGGATTATATTCATCATAGTTACATAAAGTAATTACGGTCATACCTTGTTTATTACAAGTCGTTATCATACCTCTTTTTTTAAGTTTGGCAAGGAAATAGCGCACTTTCTTTTCAGACCATTGCCAACGCTTCATCAAAAACGATACGGATGCTGGATATTGACCTCTTGTATAAGAGATTTCCCGACCTCCGATAAGTTCGCTGTACGCCTTGTCGGTTGCCTCAAATCGTGCGCTCTGAATCAAGTCGAGCCACGCTTCGCATTCCGAAAACTTACGGGTTACTTTCCACATTTCATTCGAGAAAAACTTGCGGCTTAGCCTCAAAAATCCTTCGTCCATAGTCTTAGAATCTCACGTTAGTTAATTGCCTTCCGTTAGAGAATACAGCCCATTTCCCATTTCCGCTATCAAACAACCGTAAGTCCGACACCTCTCCGAAACGTTTGATATTACCGCATAAATCCACAATCCAGCCACATTCTTTGGAAGGATGCGGACGGATGGCACGACCGACTATCTGATACCACATGGCAAGTGACATTGTAGGACGTGCCATAACGACCGTATCAAGTTCCG
>PPYE01484568.1_pt1 | contig 18369 bp, 18 predicted proteins | sample 1559881 | NCBI WGS metagenome assembly PPYE01 (sample SAMN08240022, study PRJNA423297) | Human gut metagenome, whole genome shotgun sequencing project. | reverse complement strand
TAGAAAAAATGTATGATTTCGTTTGGTTGTTTTAAGAAATATGCTCATATTTGCACCGATATTTCAACCCGTTACCTACGAAGTAACAGAGTAAAAATCAAGCACTTGCACCCATCACCGAGCGTTTTACAAAGTCGAGCACCTGTTTATTTGCTTCATCAATTTTCTTACTTCGAAAAGGTTTCAAATAAGTTTCCGTTACAGTGATAGACGAATGTCCCATTGCTTCGGAAATAATGCCCGGATGAATTTCGCAATAATACGCAGTCGTCGCCCAAGTATGACGTGCGGTATATGAGCTCAACCGGTCTTTGAGTCCAAGCAGCTTTCCCACCAGTTCCAACTGATAGTTAAAATTGCGCAGAGCCAGTTGATATTCCCTATACGCCATTGGCGAACCTTCGTCACTGTGAAGAATCGGGAATAAATAGGGCGACTGCTCCTCGCGACTCATATACTTCCGTAAAAGAAACATCGCTTCCGACGTCAACGTCACAGACAGTGGACGCCCCGTTTTACGACGACGATAGCTAATCACATTCCCCCGGAGATCACTCTTACGCAGATAAGCCAGATCGACAAAAGGCAGCCCCCGGAGCAGGAACATCAGGATGAACAATTCCTGCGCACCCCTCATGGCAGGAGTAACCGCATCCGACTGCAACAGACGGGCAAATACCTTCTTCATATCCTCCGCATCCAATGCCCGACGACGGTCCGCCCGCGTACCTGTATATACGGAGCGAAACAAATGCGGCACATAAGGCGCTTTCCGAAGATCGACAGCACGATTGTAAACCGCACGCAACGTGCGAAGATACGTAGACACCGTGTTCCAGCTACACCCACGAGCACGAAGGCTACCCTCAAAATGCTTCAACCACTCCGGAGTTATTTCCGGGAACGACAAACAACCGGAACCCTGAAAAGTAAGAATCGCATTCAAACTACTTCTATATACATGAGCAGTCCCTAAATTCCCACTCTGCTGCAAATCAACAGCCACTTGTTTCATAAACGAAGTAAAACTTTCCTTTTTCATTAAAAAATAATTTAATAATTAATATTTACTAATTTCACAATTTACTTTAGTAAAATACGAAAATATATATACAAAGATTTACATATATAAAATTATAATATTAAAAACTGAAATATTCACATTATCTATCAAATTTATTTTTATACATTTGCGCAGTTTTTTAAACAAATAATCATTTTAATTACTAAAAAACAACAAAGTTATGAACAACAATGAACCAGCTGCCGAACACTACAGCATCAATGGATTCAAGTATTTCTCCGAGTTGGCGAAAGAATATTTTCCAGATCTGGCAAACGCCTCTTCCGCCAGCAAAAAAATGCGCAAACGCATCAAAGCAGACAAGACGTTGAACGAACAACTGGCTGCCGCGTATTACACCTGCCAAACAATCGACATCAGTCCCGAAATGCAACTAATCCTTTACCGCCATTGGGGACCTCCCCACATCGACCTGCCGACCAACGTTTAATTACGTAGTAGAAAACGAAAACATCGACAAGGAATAAAAAGAAAATCGAACTATATATTTTTAAATATATCATTTATCTTTTTATTGTTTATTATGTATTCCACTTTGCGTTCACCACTTTTTTCGGAAAAGAAGATAACTATCATTTATACAGCTATTTACAGAAAGAAAAAAGCGTTCCACAAAGCGTTCGGCAAAATGACCGTTTTTTTCATTCCAAACAGAGCCTCCGAATCCTCCCAACGAAGGCTCTGTTTATCTCCGGCAGAAGTTCTATCAAACACAAACAGAGCATCCGTTTCATCTCCTGATCGCTTCTTCGCCCCATGAAAGAAAACAAAAATACAACAACTTACGTACCACAACTATTCTTCTTCGTCCACACCCGTCCACAAACAGACACACCCCTTGCAAACCGCACGGGAATAGCGTACTTTTACAGAAAATTTAAATAACACTCAATGAAAAATTTCAATTTTCAAGCCATGCTGAAACATGGTTTTCTCATTATCCCTAAAGCCTTACTACAGCAGCAGATAGAAGACCGACACATGCAAGAAGGAGAAATAGAAGCTCTCCTGAAAATTCTGATGAAGGTCAATTATTCGGATACACTCTACAACGACCGTCAAAATAAAAACTGCCTGTGTAAAAGAGGCGAAAGCCTGTTTAGTTATCGCGACTGGAGCCACATCTTCCACTGGTCTGTCGGAAAAGCCTTCAGGTTCATACACGAGCTTGCCACGCTGGGAATTATAGAAATCATCTCTCACCCCAACAATTCCTCCCTGCATATTCGTGTCGTCGAATACGATAAATGGATGGGAGTTCCCGATAGCGACAAGCAGAAAAAGAAAGCCGTCAACGAAAAGTTTCACCTGTTCTGGAATGAATTCCACAGCATCACACAGCTCCCCAAAGAGAATATCGCCAAAGCACAACGCGAATGGAAAAAGTTGGGCGACAAGGAACAGCAACTCGCCATCGACAGGATAGAGGAATATTATTTCCACCAAACGAACATCAATTTCCTTCTCCATGCCGCCAGCTATTTATCCAACAAAGCTTTTCTTAACGAATACTGATAATATGAATACCGAAAACAGAGTTTCGCCACAGGCTCCCGAAATAGAAGAAGCTATCATCGGCGCCTGCCTGATAGAACAGGGAGCCATACCACTGGTAGCCGACAAGCTGCGTCCCGAAATGTTCTACGTCCTGCGCCATCAGGTTATCTATGCCGCCATACTGGCCATGTATCATGCAGGAATAAAGATAGACATCCTCACCGTAAAAGAAGAGCTTTCCCACCGTGGAAAGCTCGAAGAGGCGGGCGGACCGTTCGGCATCACCCAATTGAGCAGCAAGGTGGCAACCTCCGCCCATCTTGAATATCATGCGCAGATCGTACACGAGAAATACCTGCGACGCGAAATGATTCTGGGGTTCAACAAACTCCTCGCCTGTTCGCTAGACGAAACGATGGATATTGACGACTCACTGGTAGACGCGCATAACCTGCTCGACCGTCTGGAAGGCGAATTCGGCCATAACAACCACATGCGCGACATGGATGAACTAATGACCGCCACCATGGTAGAAGCCGAAGGACGTATCGCCAACAACAAAAACGGAGTAACCGGCCTCCCTACCGGACTGGCGGATCTGGACCGCATGACGTCCGGACTACAGAAAGGCGAGTTGGTGGTGGTCGCCGCCCGTCCCGGCGTAGGAAAAACGGCATTCGCACTACACATGGCACGAAGCGCAGCAATGGCAGGGTATGCCGTAGCTGTCTACAGCCTCGAGATGCAAGGGGAACGACTAGCAGACCGATGGCTGACAGCGGTCAGCGAAATCAGCGCCCGCCATTGGCGATCGGGAACCGTCAGCCAACAGGAACTCGTAGAGGCACGCACAACAGCCGCTGACCTCAAACGCCTGCCGATACACGTAGACGACAGCACATCGGTCAACATGGAACATATACGTTCCAGCGCGCGACTGCTGCAAAGCCAACATGCGTGCGATGCTATTATTATCGACTACCTGCAACTCTGCGACATGACGACCGGTCAAAACAACCGCAACCGCGAACAGGAAGTGGCACAAGCCACCCGCAAGGCAAAATTGCTAGCCAAAGAACTGAATGTACCAGTCGTACTGCTTAGCCAGCTAAACCGCGAATCGGAAAACCGCCCTGCCGGCCGTCCCGAACTGGCTCATCTCCGCGAGAGCGGAGCTATTGAACAGGATGCAGACGTCGTCATGCTGCTCTACCGTCCCGCCCTTGCAAGGGTGACGACCGACCGGGAAAGTGGTTATCCCACCGAAGGTCTGGGAGTAGTCATCATAGCCAAGCAACGCAACGGAGAGACAGGAAACGTCTATTTCAGACATAATCCGGAAATGACCAAGATCACCGAATATGTCCCTCCGTTAGAGTATATGCTGAAACATGCCAAATAAGAAACAGTTACACTAATAATATACAATTTTATATTACAACATATAGCATAAATCATTTTCTCATTTTATTTCATTATACATACAATATATATAGCAAAACACTTGACTTTCCCTCTCATATTTCGTATATTTGTAATGTCGTAAGGACAGAGAAAATTTTATTACTTAAACCTTAACTTTTTATTGTATGAATGTATTAGTGGAGCGCTATCAGCGCAGAAAGTATGTGAATCAACCGGATTCACAGATGTTGTATTATGTACGCCAGAAATCGGGCACAGTGAGAGTGATGGACATCAACAAGCTGGCGGATGCCATCGAAGCGAACTCCTCGCTCACTGCAGGAGACGTGAAGCATGCCATTGAGGCTTTTGTCGAGCAGTTACGCCTATCGCTTACCCAGGGCGACAAGGTGAAGGTTGACGGATTGGGTACGTTTCATATCACATTGAGCAGCGAGGGGGCAGAAAAAGAGAAAGATTGCACGGTGCGCAGCATCCGCAAAGTAAATGTCCGTTTCGTGGCGGACAAGGCGCTTCAATTGGTAAATACGAGCCATGCCACTACCCGAGGCGAAAATAATGTCGATTTTATCCTGGCAGCAAAGGGCGACGGAGAAGGTGACGATGACGGAAATAGCGGTAGCGGCGGAAGCGGAGAAGCTCCGGACCCGGCAGCTTAATCTTTAAAACAAAAAGCGCAAAGTAATGGCGCAAGAAGTAAAAGAGTTCAGCGAACTGGTGAAAGACCAATATACTTTTCTGATGCAGCAGTTGGAAAAAGTGTTGAAGGATTATTTCGACCTTAGCTCGAAAGTGAAAGAGATGCATACGGAGATATTCTCATTAAGAGGTCAGCTGGCGCAGGCTGCCACCTTGCAATGCATCCATAAAGAGTGCTCGCAACGTAGCATGGCGGAAGCCTGACAATGAACGGTCTTATCCATGAGAACTATCAATCTAATAGTAATCCATTGCTCCGCCACGCGCGAGGACAAGAGCTTCACGGAATATGATCTGGATATCTGCCACCGCAGGCGCGGATTCAACGGAACGGGGTATCATTTTTATATCCGCAAGAACGGTGATATAAAGTCTACCCGTCCGATAGAAAAGGTCGGTGCGCATTGTCGCAGTTTCAACAAGGAAAGTATAGGTATCTGCTACGAAGGAGGACTCGACTGCATGGGACAACCGAAGGACACACGCACCTGTTGGCAAAAACACTCTCTGCGTGTATTAATTCTCACTTTATTGAAAGAGTATCCCGATTGCCGGATATGTGGACACCGGGATCTTAGCCCCGACCTGAACGGAAACGGCGAGATTGAACCGGAAGAATGGATCAAAGCCTGTCCTTGCTTTAATGCTGAAAAGGATTGGGATAAAGTCTAAAAAAATTAGCTTTATTATAATTTAGGCACGGATAACACGGATTTCACGGTTGCTTTGTACAAGCATAGCACTAACCGTGCAATCTGTGTAATCCGTGCCTAATCTTTAACTTATGATTTTGCTAGACTACGCGTTATCAAAGGCCGTTTAGAACCGACGTAATATGCTGTCTAATTTTCCAACGAGGTAAAAAGGTAGATTTATCAATTTGAATTCTTTTCCGTCTGCCGTCTTTACCTCATCCACAGCATAAGGCTGCGACCATATTCTGACTGCAACAGTCTGATTAGAGTGATTCATAAAAGAATGTAAGGAACGCAAGTGGGCGTTATGCCCTGATTTGACTTCAATGGGATAAACCATAGAATCCTGCACCCACACATAATCGACTTCTGCATTAGAACCACTTTTATTACGCACCCAGAAACAACGTTTCTGACTGACTTTATCTGTCAGTGTCAACAGATGGGGCAAAAAGAACGTATTTACAATCAGCTAATCTACAAATTAGACGACTTACCATGTACTAACTCCAATCGTACATCGTAAATCGTCTAATCGTAAATGAACTTAATCGTAAATTATTTTTCTACTTCACGTCGAATGCAGCATCAATCAACGCTTTCAAGTTCAGATAATGACTTCTGTATATTCCACTGGAAGCATTTGCCGCATTGGTCAGGTCTCTTCTAAGATCAGTCAACTGTCCGCGTGCAATAGTCGGTGCTTCAGAAGGGAAATCGAAAGCTACGAGCGAATAACCACCCAGACTTCCGAGCGAACCGGAACTGTTCTTCGGTTTATCAAGCATTCCAATCAACGCATTGACATAAGTCTTTTGCAAACTACGTTGGGAAGCATCCGGTTTCTTTCCTCCTTGCATATCGCTCCAGATACTCTTCTTCAAATCACGGAACAAATCGTTGGCTGTGTATGCCTTCGCTCCGTTGACCAGTTCGTTGTCCGTCATCTTATCAAGTGTGCGGCTGCTAAGCAGTTGTTTCAATGTACTGCTCTGTACACGGTAGATCGAATTGAAAGTATTGATACCAGTTCTTTCGGACAGTTTATCATCCATCAGCCAGGTCGGTGTGGTAAACAGTTCCTTGTTCAGGAAGTCGACCGCTTTCTTCTGAATATCCTTCGGAACATATTCCACCGCTTTCATGTCTGTCTGTTCCACAGAAATCGGATTGTGGTAGATACCGGCCACATTGGTAGCCACATGGCCCATGTACAAGTCGAATTGTCCCACCACATTCTGATACAAACGGACAGCTTTCATATAACCCTCATTCGGTTCATAAGTCCAGTTCATGATTTCAGGCATCACACGTTTCAGGTTTTTGATTCCATACGAGCTTGCCAGCATGGCATCATCTCCCAAATCTTCACTCTGGTTGCGGGGATCGTTTCTGTCGAGTTCCGTTCCGAACGTATAGCGTTTGTCCTCCCGCAGCTTCTCAATGATCCACTTATTCAAGTGAGGTATTTCGGCTTCCGCCGTTTCATATTCAGGCATCCAACGATAGCCCCATTCAATCGCCCATTTATCATACATACCGATACGGGGGAATATTCCCGAACGTGAAACGTTGTCTTCCGGCTGTGCCACATAGTTGAAGCGTGCATAGTCCATGATAGACGGTGTATGACCGTTGGCTTCCACCCATATTTTGTCTCTAAGTTTCTCTACCGGGACGGTATTGGAAGAACCGAAGTTATGACGCAGTCCTAATGTATGTCCCACCTCGTGGGAAGATACAAAACGTACCAGTTCGCCCATCAGTTCATCGTCGAACATCGGTTTGCGTGCTCCCGGATCAATGGCTCCTGCCTGCACGATGTACCAGTTGTAAAGCAGGCTCATCACATTGTGATACCAGTTGATATGCGTTTCAAGAATTTCACCGCTGCGAGGGTCGTGCACGTGAGGTCCGCTTGCATTCGGAATATCGGAAGGCTTGTACACGATAGCCGAATGGCGGGCGTCTTCCAAGCTCCAGGTAGGATCGTTCGTCGGTGCTTCTTTGCCGAAGATTGCATTTTTGAATCCTGCTTTCTCAAAAGCGGCTTGCCAGTCGTTCACTCCCTGAATAAGGTACGGAACCCATTTCTTCGGAGTGGCAGGGTCGATATAAATGATAATCGGTTTCTTCGGTTCCACCAATTCGCCACGCAGGTATTTCTCGCGGTCTTCGTCTTTGGGTTCGAGACGCCAGCGGGTGATATTCGCTTTATACTTCACTCCTTGCGGATTCTCGTCAAAGTCCTTATAGCTCACAGCAAAGTAACCTACCCGGTCGTCGTGCAATCTCGGTTTCATCGGTTCCTTGGGAAGTAATAGCATAGAGCTGTTCAGTTCGTAAGTCAACGGAGTGGTAGAGGTGGCAAAGAAAGCTGCCAGCAGTTTCTCAAGTCCACTGCCTCCTCCTTTCTTCCGCTGGAAGGTACGCACGGTACGTATTTCGATGTTTTGCGGGAAGGCTTTCAGTGTGTCGATATAACTGGCGTCGTCTACCATGCTGCTCGCTCCGATGTTGTCTTTCACCCGGCTGGTGAATGAAAACATTTCGTTGTCCTTACGGATATAGTCGGTCATGTCGATCACATAGTTGGTAGTTTCTCCTTCTTTACGGACAGTTTTCAGCGGGAAGGTGGCCACAATGGGTTGAACATTGGAGTTCAATACGGCCTGATACATACCCAGTGTATCAGCAGAATGTTCGAGATAAGAGATTTCACGCACGAACAGTTTGTCACCGCGTCCTTTCTCGAAACGGATCACTTCGTCGCTGATGTAATCTCCCGGATAGCCTACTTTACGTTTCTGCGCGTCTACCGGTGCTTTCACAACCCTGTTCACAATCAAAATATCACGTCCGAAAAGAGAGTCGGCTATTTCGAAGAAATATTTACCATCTACGTAATGCACTTTGAAAAAGCCGTCCATTGTTTTGGCTTTGCCGGTGATTACTTTTGCGTAAGGTTGCAGAGCATCTTTCTTACTCTTGGCAATGGAGTCAGCCTTGGCTTTATCCACCGCTTCCGTCTTGCTCTTCTTTTTCTTCTTTTTCTTGAAGATGTCCGTCGATTGTGCTCCGGCCAATGGGATAATCATTGCCAGAATCATCAGAATTGAAACTAATTTCTTCATGCTTTCTTTTTTAATATTTATATACAGATACAAAGATAATAATTATTCGATACCGGCAATGCCATACATATTTAAGTTGTTGATACTAGACATCTTTTCATTCGGTTTGCCTGAAATAGTATATTCCTGTCCATCAATTGTCAAAGTAAAATTATAGGTATAAGTTAGCCCTGTTTCAAAAGGTACGGCAATCATCATATAACAGGTCTCCAAACTGGCACCAAAATACCCGGCAGTTATCTCGAAGCCGCCATTAGGAAGATTATAAGTAATACTGTTTATCGGAGTACCGGAAATTTTACCTGTCGACAAATCTACAGTTGCTCCATCTTCGTAGGCAATCGGATGGTCACAGCTCACCACCACTTTAGTAAATTTCTTACCGACAAAAGAATCCGGGCATCCCGCACCCGGTAAAGTGATTTGAGAAAACAATGGTTTGAATTCTCCCAAAGAAACAGTTGCAGCAGAATAGCTAGATGTAGTAGCCGAAGCATAAGCAAAGCTATAATTACGATGCGGCATAAACTCTGATTCATAATACTCCTGCACAGCTAAGTTGGGCAAAGCGACAGCCTTATAATCTTGTGAAGCTGCGTTATAGGGCGTATAGGCATAAATAGTGTGATCGCCACCCTTAAATCCTGCAGCAAGTTCGGAAGAAGGATTCAGCGTAATATCTTCAGTCACACGACTATCACGATCATATACTATATACGTTTTACCATCCAATTCTGTAGTAGTAGCCACCGCTACTTCCGACGGAGCATACGGCAAGTTATCCTGCGGTTTGCCATCGGACAACACATATATTCCTATCTTGTCCGCTTCAATCCATCCCTGGCTTCCATGAGAGTACACATTATAGGCACCGGAAACAGCAATTTTCCCCACTACGGGAATATCTGCATCTTCTTCTTCACCATCGTCACTGCTGCAACTTACTGAAGACAATACTAAAGCTACACAAGCAGCAAAATAAAACAGTCTATTTTTCATACTTTTCTCGTTTAAATGATTAATTATTTACTGATAGGTTATTTTCTTTTTCCAATTAATATTCTCCTTCATAGTTCGTGCACCATACCATGCCTTTCACATCGCCAAACCCGCTAAAAGTCTTCAATTCCAAATCGGGAGCAAAACCTTCGAAGAGACGTACCATCTGGCTCGTGTTTACATCGATGATGGCGATATCCCCATTTTCCTGCGAAAGTGCCAGCCGGAAATTCGGATCAGTGCTATTTCCCCCATAGCCATAAAACTCACAAACAACAGGACTTCCACTGATGCCGGTGATACGGCTGCCCGCTGTGTAAGCCAGCATATGGCTGCGCATCTGCATACTGTATATATAGAGATTCTTATCTCCATCGGTAAAGTAGAAATAAGGGTTCTTTTCAAAATTGGAGGACATCTTAATGACACTTTGCGGAGTCAATAAGGAGCTGCCGCTGAATCCGTATTGATCCGTACCGGTTATCAGGTGAGAGTTATTATCCATGTCTTTTACGGCAAACTCGTGCAAATCATAATTTCCGGTTCCCTGCACGTCAATCAGCGACACGTAGTTTGACCAAAATGTCAGCCCGCCGTTGGAGGCTACATCTTTCTTTTCGTAAGCGCCTATTGTCAGGCAGCGGGTTCCCGCTCCCATATTGTTCACCCGCAACACACCGGAGGGAACTTCCAAATCCTGATCGTATGTTTTTGGCGCCGTACTTCCCGTAATAAGGAATCGCTTTATTGTCAGTGCCTACGGCACGGATATACACTTCCCCCTGTTCGGAACAAATCACGTAATATTCTTCTTTGAAAGCGAAGTCCATTATCTTCAAGTCATCCGGTTCTTTACGGTTCTCGAATTCGTCGGCAAGCCACATATCCTTTTGCAACGAATTACCGTCCAGCGTGACACTTCCACTGCCCTGATTTATCAGGACTTTCGGTAAGCCCGAAACGTAGGAACCGGAGATAGAGCCTAATACATAATAGTAGTAGATTCCCTGCGGATCTGTACCTAAACCACCTTCGATGGTGCTCTCCACATTGTGCGTCACCCGAAAGGCCGGATTGATGAAAGACAAGGCGGATTTTCCGTCTCCCTTATCGGAGAGAATCATCCAGCCCCAGTCGAAACTATTCTTTCCCGTCAGGGTGTATTTATTGCTGATATACGTTTCGTTCGTTTCCTTATTGATTACTTTCAGTATCAGTTCGTATGCATAGTTTCCCAAATCGTCATAACAGCCGGTTATCACGAGAAGCTGCAGGATTGAAATGAATAGTATTGTTTTTCGCTTCATAGTTTATTGTCAGTTATCGAGAATGGTTTCATACAGCGGTGTCACTCCATCTGTATCATAATATTGGTAATTGCCTTGCTGCCACTGGTCTTTCCACCAAGCCTTGAAGTCGGCTATCAGATTGACAAACTCAATGCCGGTGTATTTATCCAATGATTCGAGTATCTCGCCATCCATGAAAATGATAAAAACACGGTATTTCATATCCGAGTATACTCCCAGATTGGCCGCTGAACTCTGGCTCCACCACACAGGGCAGGAAATCCGGTCGGTCACTTGAATCGTGACGTATTGATATTCTGCCGGGCCTACCAGACAGTTTTCCACTGCATCCAGCGAAAGGGTAAGTGTATATTCTGTGTTGAGCAGTGCTTCATTACGATAGACGGTGACTTCGTAGGTGTCTTCTGCCAGTCCTTTATGGAAGATGCCGGAAGTCAAAGGGGCATAATCGATGCCGGAACGGGCGGTGCTCTTCTCTCCCACTGCGGAAATATCACAGGTAGCATTTTCTTCGAGCAGGTAGCCAAGAAGTGTCATTTTCACTTTCACGGTTCCTTCCCGAATGGTATATGTCAATATTCGTTTCATCTTATCCGGGCATTAGTTGGTTGTTTCACTGGTAGGCAATGGAAGTACATAAGAACCTGTCATGTTGATTTCTCCTTCCTCGTCGGAATCGGGCACGGTGGAGAGGTTCATCCGTTTGTAGGTGTAGAAGGTTCCACCTTCGCCTATCATTTCTTTCCGTATATCGAGCAGTATTTCGGCATCCAGTTGTTCACGGGTGCTGACTGTCAGACTAAGGGTACGTTCAGCTCCACGGGCTTTTCGAACTGTTTCGAGGTAGTTGATTCCTTCGGTTATCTTGCCATTATAGCTACTGATCTCCGCCAGGATATGACAGATTTCACTGAACCGGATCACTGGTATCATCGGATTCTCCATTGCTTCTACTACTGATTCTACGGAAGGGTTATACTTCAGTGTGTAATACTTCGACTGGGTTTCATTGGTAGTCCCGATCAGGTAGGTGAGCCGATAGTCGGTATATACACCCGTGTTGTCCGAAGCAAACAGGGAAGGGATATTTGCCAACGGCAAACGGGTGGTTGACGAAGAAGAGGAAGAGCCCCATACGGCCTGTTCATAATCCGTAGCCAGCTGTTTCTTGTACAAGCCGAACAATATGTCGTGGGAGACTTTTGTATATCGGGAATTGAGATTGCAGGTAATGTTCTCTCCTTCTGTAAAGCCTATCCACCGTTTCTGCTGATAATAGGTGTTGTAAAGTTCTTTGGCGGCTGTCTCGGCATTCTTGTAGTAGGCAGGACCGGCATAGATGCAGACACGGGCTTTCAACCCCAGCAATGCCAGATAGTTGAAGCGGATGCCACGATACCAGAAGAATGCTCCCATATCGTCTATATAGGAACCGGAGTTGAAGCGGTAGCGGGCATTCCATTCGGGAGTAGGCTCGTACATTTGTGAAGCATACATCGCTTCGGGATGGTATTCGGTGTCAAATTTCCGCAGAATGTCTTCCGCTTCGAGCAGGTCTTTCAGGACTTTCTCGATAAAATCGGTAACGGTACATTTTTCTACCACTGCGGCTTCGTATTTATCGCGGTAAGGAAGATAGGCGCCCGAAGGATTGGTTGCCGTTGCAGGAGCAAACAAGCGAAGCAGGTCAAAATGCATCATGGCTCTTAATGACAAGGCTTCGGCGTAAATGAGGTTTTTCTCTTCTTCTCCGTATTCGAACAAAGAGATGTCCGTGGGTCGGATGTTCTCGATGAGCTTGTTCAGGTTGGCTATCACTTTATAGCCTTTTTCCCAGATAGCTGTCACGACGGGTTCGGTATCGACCGTGTTATAGATAAGTTCGGAAGCGTCGGCATACATCGGAGAGATGGTTCCCGCCTTTTGATTGTATTGCTGGGAGATGGCACTAAGGAATCCCCAGCTTAGTTGCTTACCGTAAAGTTCGTCGGACGCCAGATTGGTGTAGATACCATTCAGGGCATTCCGGTAGCCGAAACCGGTGGAAAACAGATCGTCGTCGGCAATCGCATTGTCGGGCGTTACGTCCAGCCAGGCATTGCAGGAAACTGTTAATATCCCTGTCAGGGCTATTAGTATATGGCTGATTAGTTTCTTCATTTGTATGGTTAGAATATGATGTTAGTAGTCAGATTGAATGAACGCGAATAAGGATAATCCAGTCCCCGTTCCTGACGGATGGTAGACCAATAGAACAGGTCGTTCATCGTGAACGAAAGACGCAGGCCGGACAGATGGAGTTTCTTTAATTGTTCGGGACGGAAATTGTAGCTCATTGTCAATGAACTCCATTGCAGGGTATTGTTTTTCTGTACAAAACGCGAAGATGCGCCGGTGGTGACATTACGGTCACGAATATCTTTCATGGTGGTTATGTCTCCCGGTTTCTGCCAACGGTCGAGCAATACCCGCTTATCTACATTGTCATTTTTAATGTCGGCATTCTCTACATAGGAGACGAGGGTATTGTTGTAAGCATCTCCACCAAAAGTATAGAGGAAAGAAGCAAACATGGATAACTGTTTATAGGACAGGGTATAACCGAATGAGCCTTGTCCCTTGGGAGCTGTATCGCCAATGATGGTCCATTCGTCGGCAGACCATACATCGGTAACGTCACCATTCCGGCGAAGGTAGATTTCTTTGCCGTTTGTGGGGCTGATTCCCAATGACTTCATCCCGTAGATAGAGGTCAGAGAGGCTCCTTCGTAATATTTCAGGTATGTTTTAGCATATTTTGAATCGGAGCTGCTTTCGGGGTTATATCCGCTGAACAGTTCTTCCACTCTTTTATTATAGTCGCGCATTGCCTGGGAGATTTCAATAATCGTGTTTTTGTTTCTTGCAAAGCTGCCGTAGAGCTGGAAGAGCCAGTTTCTGTCACTGTAAAGTCGTGCCCGCAGTTCCAGTTCGACGCCGGTGTTTTTCACCTTTCCCATGTTTTCTTTGTAGGAGGTGAATCCGGTAGAGGAAGGGATGGTATAATCGGTTATCAGGTCGATGGTACGCTCGTCGTAGGCAGAGGCTTTCAGATAGATTTTATCGTGCCACAGTCCGATTTCAACTCCATAGTCGAGGGTGTATTTACGTTCCCATTTCAGGTTCGGATTTCCCATCTGATAGAGGAATACACCGTAGCCTGTGGGATACCAGCTGTCTGTTTGCAGCTGATACATATCTTTGGCCGAATAGAGGGAGAAGTTGGTCTTTCCGGTCAGTCCGTAGGAGGCACGGAACTTCAACATGGAAAAGAGTTCATTCGACTTCATAAAATCATAATTATGAATGTTGATTCCTGCTCCTGTTGACCAGAACATGGACCATCTTTTATCGGAACCGAATTCGGAAGAACCGTCGATACGTCCTGTAAGGTCGGCGAGATAGATATTGTTATAGGTGTAGTTGGAAGTGAGCAAGGCTCCTACCAAGCGGGTGGTATTATCGGAGCTGCTGGGCTTTCCGTATACTTCTGCCGCATAGTTTGAAGAGACAAGGTCGCCACCCGGAAATCCCCGGTAACGTGTTTCGGAAGCAGTGCTCTGCGTTTGTCTCATGTTGGAGGACAAGCAGATATTGAGATTGTGTCCCTTGAAGGTATTGTTGTACATGAGTGACAGGCTTCCGTCTATCACTGTTCTCTTTTGTGTGGATTCTGTTTTTTCACCATTGATGTTGCCTGTACTGGCTGAATAACTGGCCGATGCGGGATCTTTGTACAGATCACCGGTAGAATTTCTCATCAGGACGGAGAACTGACCGCGCAGGCGCAGACCGTCGGTGATACGCCAATTCAGACTAAGATCATCGGTTACTTCATCATAACCGGAATGGTCGAAGCTGTTGTAGAAGTTGATTTCGTACAGTGGATTTACTTGTGTGCCGCTAGCCCCGTCGAACTTTTCGAGACGGCGCACATAATCGCCATTTTCATCATACAGACGCATATAAGGAAGTAAATGGGAGTAATCGCTGAATGAATTGAAGGGGACATCTGTACTTTTGTTATAAGTGTAGGTCACTTTGTTCTTTATTTGTAGTCCGCCAATGCGGTAGTCTACATAAAAAGCGGCATTGGCATTCTTACGGGAAGAGTGTTTCATCACTCCTTCCGTTCCTCTGAATCCCAGTTCCACTCCCCAGCGCACGTCGTTTTCTCCACCGTCTATGAAAATGGAGTGCTTATGGTTCAGAGCCGTGCGTAGTCCTTGAGAAAGCCAATAGGTATCGACACCTGTCAGTACATTATTGAGTCGTTGGTAGTAACCGTTGGTATAGGGGTCTATTTCCGGGGTGTTGCTGTCATATAGTCCTGCCAGGCGTTCGGTTTCCAGCTTCTCACGGGCGTTCATCAGATTGTAGGAGGATAAATCCGGCAGTTCGGCAGAAAGTACTCCGGAATACTGTACACGGAACTTTCCGGCTTCAGGCGCACGCCGTTCAATGACAATTACTCCGTTGGCCGCACGTGAACCGTACATGGCAGTGGCGGCAGCATCTTTCAGGATATTGATGCTGTGGATGCTATTCATATCGAGGTCGTATATCTTTTCTACATCGACTTCAAAGCCGTCCAGTATGAAGATAGGCAGGTTGGAATTACCGCTTAGCACTTCCCGCGAAATGGAGGAGGTGGAGGTCTGCCCAAGTGTCGTTTCTCCGATACCGGTCTGACCACGCAAGACGAATTGAGGCAGGCTGTTGGGATCGGAACCAGCAGCCAGATTCTCCTGTATTCTGAAAGAGGGATCGAAAGTCTGAATGGCCGAAATCAGGTTGTTCGGGTTGACTTTTAACAGGTCTTCTTTCTCTATCTTTGTGGTATTTCCTGTGAAACTTTCTTTCTGTATGGAGTTATAGCCGGTTACAATCACTTCCTGAATACTTTCGGTAGCTTCTACCATCTGCACATTGACTTTCTGCCGGGAAGTGACTTTGATTTTACGGGTTTCAAAACCGATGTAGGAATAGATAACCAGACCGCCTTTTTCGGGCAGGGTCAATACATAGCAACCGTTTATATCGGTAATTACACCAGTAGAATGACCATCCAAACGAATCGTCACTCCTACCATCGGTTCTTTAGAGAGTTTCTCAATCACCCGGCCATAAACATAATTTCCGTGTGGAGGAAGAAGATATGTCTCTTTTGAATTATTTTTGTTTTGGGCTATTGCATTAGTAGATAGTGATAAAATGTATACAAACAATAAGATTCTATTCAAAGCCCCGGAATTTAGCTTTTGCATAACGGATATATATAGTTATTACACCCGCAAAAGTATTCTTATATAATAGACGGAGCAATCACGAATTTTAGGTATTTTACACAACTATTATACCAAAATATAATTAAAGCAAAATCTTTTTGCTTCTGTTTAGGTATTAATCAATAGCAAAAAGAATAACTGCATCATTTATCCTCTATCAAAAGGCAAATGATGCAGCTGTCGGTTATATCTGTTTTTTTATAATGCCAGACGGTATATCTCTTTGCTGTCCTGTTTCGCTAATTTGACATAGTTGCCTACCAATTCACCTTTATTCCGGTGCAGACTATCTGCAAGGCGGTCGATGTCGGGATTCTCAATGCCAAGTTCTTTGAAGGTCACAGGCAGGCCGATGGAAGTAAAGAAGGATTTCAGACGGGAAATTCCTTCAAGGGCTACCGCCTTTTTATCGTCTGATTCTGCCACTCCCCACACTCGGATGGCGTATTGGGCTATCTTATCCACATTGTGTTCTGTCATCCATGTCATCCAGGCAGGGAAGATTACGGAGAGTCCGGCACCATGAGTCACGTTATAGATGGCGCTGATTTCATGTTCGAGGAAGTGGGAAGCCCAGTCCTCTTCACAACCTACACCACAGGTTCCATTGTGGGCGATCGTTCCGCACCACATCAGATTGGCACGGGCTCCGTAGTTTTCAGGTTCTTTCATGACGGTAGTTGCCTCTTTGATGATGGCAAGCAGGGTACCTTCGCACAGGCGATCGCCTATTTCTACATCTTTCGTGTTGGTGAAATAGCGTTCCATGATGTGTGCCATCATATCGGCAATGCCGCAGGCGGTTTGGAAAGGAGGAAGTGTGTAGGTCAGCTCGGGGTTCATCACGGCAAAAACAGGACGTAGTACACCGGGAGCACGGAGGCTTAATTTCTGTAAGCCATCGACTTTCGTGATGACGGTGTTACCGGAACCTTCGCTTCCGGCAGCAGGAATCGTTAATACAACGGCTACTTTCAATGCTTTCGTCACAATGGCTTTTCCGATGTAGAAATCCCAGAAATCTCCGTTGTAAGGAACTCCGGCTGCAATGGCTTTTGCCGTATCAATCACAGAGCCACCACCAACGGCGAGCATCATGTCTACGTTTTCTTTCCGGCAGAGATCGATTCCTTCATACACTTTGGTGTCTATCGGGTTAGGCTGTACACCGCCCAGCATACAATAGGGAATACCTACTTCCTGCAATGATTTCTCAACACGGGCCAACAAGCCGCTACGTATCACGGAACCGCCACCATAAACAATCATTATTTTGCGTGCACCGTATTTCTGTACTAACACTCCGGTCTGCGCTTCCGTATCCCGACCGAACACGAATTCAGTAGGGCTGTAAAAGATAAAATTATTCATTGTCGTTTTCTTTATAGGTCTTTTCGTCAGTCTTTTCTATAGATCCAAATAGAACTCCTTTGACAAGTTTTTCTATAAGTTCTTTTATAGAGCCCTTCATAAGAGTCTTTATAGATCAGACAAAGTTATAAATTTAAGCAGAATATCTTTCTTTTGATTGTTTAAAATTTCCTACTTTCATTAGTACAAGTCCGATTACAATCCAGACCATTTCGCGTATACGGGTAATCAAAGCGGCATAGACTCCGTAAGCTCCGGAAAGGGAAAGGCCGCCTACGGCGAGGGCAAAGCCACCTTCACGACCTCCCAATTGCATAGGCAGGAAAAACAGCAGATTAGCAAGTAAAGAAGAGAAAGCCGCAATCAGGCAGCAGTCGGCAAAGCTGACATGGGTGGTCAGCACGTTCAGTATCAGCCATATTTCAAGACAACTGACTACACGGGCGGTATATTCCAGTAAGAGAGCGCTATAAAAGGTTTGTTTCTTTTGTTGGTGGAGAAGGGCAATTTGTTTGTCTATATTCTCCAACTTCTCTTTATGCGCGTTTGCAAAATGAAATACTTTCTTTTTCAGAAAAGGAATACGACCACCCATACGGACAAAAGCCACAGCCATCCCCTGCCGATAGCCTTTCATAAAAAGAATAACAATCAGCAAGCAAAAGACAGTAATAGCTCCTAAGATTATCCCCATCATCCACCCCACCGGATAGAGACAAACGTAAAGCAACACTGAACTTAACCAAAAGCAAAAGTGGGAAAAGATATGCATCATCACATAAAGAATCACGGAAGAGGTGGCGCGTTCTATTCCTATATAGGGTTTCA
>PPYE01776726.1_pt1 | contig 18379 bp, 9 predicted proteins | sample 1559881 | NCBI WGS metagenome assembly PPYE01 (sample SAMN08240022, study PRJNA423297) | Human gut metagenome, whole genome shotgun sequencing project. | reverse complement strand
ATCTGCCGTTCTATTGCTTTTTCACTGACTGCACAACGTTCCGCGATTTCCCGATTAGATAGATGCTCTTCGCGGCTCATTCTAAAGATCTGCTGCCGTCTGGCCGGAAGTTGCGAAATCAATTTATCAATATAGTTCTTCAAATCAGCAGCATCCAATTCCTCTTCTATATCATAAGAATTTTCAAGTCCTTTCAGAACTGTCATTTTAAAATTCAGCTCGTTAAAATGTCTACGCGAATAATTGAATATAATATTACGGGTAATCATAAAAAGCAACCCATCAAAATTCTTGGTAATATCAAGAAACTCTTTGGACTCCCAAACTTTCACAAAAACATCCTGAACTACTTCTGAAATCACGGAAGATGAAGTGACATAAAGTCGTGCAAAGTTATAAACCTTCAGCCAATAAAGGTCATACAGCAAAGAAAATGCAGCCGCATCTCCCGCTTTTACCTTTTCCAGAATTATTGTCTCCTCCATCTCTTTTCAATTGTGTTACAAAAATAAAGAAATAACCATTAACCACAACATTTTTTTTGATTTTTATTTATAATAAAGTTACCTTTTTTCCTTTAATAATGTCTTCAAAATCTATTCTAATTATTAATTTCAACTAAGTTCTGTTAGAACTAAGATAAAAAAATGACTTTTCGAAAAAAAAACTTCTTTTTGGTTAGTGATTAATTTGTTGAATATTAGCTTATTATGATTTTAATGATAGTTTTGCTATTTTTTTTATCGAAGGGATGTGGGGGTAGACTTAACTCAAGTGTATTTATAATATACGAGTAATAATAAATAGAATAATAACAAAGTAAGATAGGATGGATAAAGATACAAAGATGAGTTTGATTAAAGATTTGCTGGCAGGACGGCTGACTAAAAAGCAGCGAAGAAGCTATGCTGACCTGGAATCAGTGGATAGAGAACTTAAAATACAATGGAATGAATCAGAAAATAAAGCTATAGATTTTAAAATAAAAGAACAGATATGGGAAAGAGTAAAAGCAAGATGTGTAGATAGGAAAAGAAACAAAGTTCTAACAGAACTAAGATGGTATTTTGCCGTAGCTTCACTCGCTCTTTTACTAACAATAGGAGGATTTTGGATGAATTCAGTCAGAGATAATATTAACGACGAATTTATAATGGTGATAGCACAACAAAACCAAATGCACGTTTTACCGGACAGTACAAAAGTATGGATGGAATCAGGTAGTTCCATTAAATACACAAAAGCCTTTAACAAAAAAAGAGAAGTATGGCTAGAAGGCAACTCATTTTTTGAAGTATATAAACATGAAGGCAGTTTCTTCCAAGTACATATTAATAAAGCTTTTATAGAAGTAAAGGGAACCTGTTTTCAAATCAAGCAAACTAATGCTGAAAAAAATGAAATCACGCTGTTTCATGGTAAAATAGAATTTAATGTAGAATCTACAGGAGAGAAAATTATCATGTCTCCATCGCAAAAGGTAATGTATAATCCCAACAATGCACAAACATTAGTTGAGAATGTAATGGATATCAATTGGAAGGACGGAAGATACAACTTCAAAGAAACCCCATTACCCCAGCTCATTTCAATTGTAAATCAAATATACCAATCAAATATAATTCTAGAAGGAAAGTTTACTAAACAATCTTCATTCACAGGTAGCATCCGTTATGATGAAACATTGGATGACGTAATAGAGAAGCTTTGTTTCAGCCTTAACCTCACATACAAAAAACAGAATAGTAAAATAGTAATATATAATTAACCATATTTCTAATAATTAACCCAATATTTAACCTCACAACAAGTTAAATCATGAAAAAAAATCACAGTTGTTACCGGAGGCGATATCTGAAGCATATCGCACTCGTTTTGCTCTTTTACCCCTTGTCCGCTCTTGGAGCTCAGGGACACATATCTATCAAGGGGCAATCAATCACTATTATGCAAGCTATCCAGCTTATAGAAAAAAACAGCGACTACACGTTTTTCTACAATGCAGCAGATCTCGAAGACAAACAACGGAAAGACATTAATTGTAATGGTCCTATTGACGAGATTCTGGATGAAGTTTTCAAAGACAGCGGTATTAGCTATATCGTAAAAAACAAAGAGGTTATTCTCAACGTACAAAAAACGAATAACACCCAACAAAAGAAAAAACGTACTGTAACCGGTACTATCATAGACGCAGTGGACGATAGCCCCATCATTGGAGCTAACATCACGATTAAAGGTGACAAGAACACCGGTACAATCTCGGATATTGATGGTAATTTTAGTCTTTCCATACCCGACAATAAGACGATCCTTGTCGTAACTTACATCGGATATAAAACTCGCGAAGTTCCTGTAGAAGATCTAGGGAATATCAAAATTGTACTGGAAGGAGACGATCATACCTTGAATGAAGTTGTCGTAGTCGGTTCCGGTACCCAAAAGAAGGTCAGCGTAACAGGAGCTATCACAAGTATAAAAGGTGCCAGCCTCAAACTGCCGTCATCTACCCTGTCCAACTCATTTGCCGGAAAGCTGGCGGGTGTCATCGCAAAAACAAACTCCGGAGAGCCTGGCTCCGGTGCCGAATTTTACATTCGCGGTATCGGTACTTTTGGTGGACGAGCAACTCCTCTGATTTTATTGGATGATGTAGAAATATCATCCGGTGACCTTAATTATGTACCAGCCGAGAATATTGAAAGCTTCTCTATCCTTAAAGATGCATCTGCCACCGCTATCTATGGTTCACGCGGAGCTAACGGTGTAATGATCGTTACAACTAAAGGAGGAGAATACAACAGTAAAACATCCATCAACGTTACAGCGGAAAATTCTTTCAACTACTTAGACAAGTTCCCGGAATTTGTGGACGGAGCTACTTATATGGATATGTATAATAAAGCTTCATTAGCCAGAAACTCTTCCGCTACACCCAAATACAGTGCTACAGACATGGAACGCACGGCATCCGGAGTCAACCCATACCTATACCCCGATGTAAACTGGCAAGACGTATTGTTCAAAAACATGAGTATGCGCCAACGTGCCAACGTCAACATTTCCGGTGGTGGTTCAAAAGTTAAATATTACATGAGTTTGGATGTCAGCCATGATTCAGGCTTGCTGAACACAGGGAAAGCATATTCATGGAACAACAATATTAATATAATGAACTATACCTTCCAGAATAATATTGCTTATAAACTGACGCCGACGACAACAATCAAAATGAATATGAACGCTCAGATCCGTCAGAAAAAAAGCCCGAATGTATCAAGCGAGGATTTGTTCAAACAGATTCTGACTACTACCCCCATAGAATTTCCGGTTACTTATCCAAGTCAGGACGGGCGTATCATGTACGGCAATAACATCATCTCAGGAAGTACCTTATACACGAACCCCTATGCCAGGATGATGACATCCTTTGCCGAAACGAACGAAAATACACTTAACACAGTTATCAAGATAGACCAGGATTTGGATTTTATCACTAAAGGGCTTAAAATTAATGCTTTTGTAAATTTCAAGACCTGGTCAAGTTCTTACTTTGATCGTAGCATTGCTCCTTATTATTATCGCATAAAAAGCGGAAGCTACGATGAAACCGACCTGGAAAATACGAATTATGAATTGGAACTGCTAAATTCGAATGGCAGCGATTATATCAGTCAGTCGGCTATCGGAAAGTCTTCCGACCAAACATTTGAATTACAGTTCAACCTAAACTATGCCCGTCAATTCGGTCTGCATAATGTAGGTGCCATGTTACTCTACAAACAACGCGAATACAGAAGCGACGTGTTACCCAACCGTAATCAAGGCCTTTCCGGACGTCTTACTTATGATTACGGACAACGCTATCTATTTGAGTTTAACTTCGGTTACAACGGGACCGAACGTCTGGCCAAAGAAGACCGTTTCGGATTCTTCCCTGCCGTGTCTTTAGGATGGGTGATAAGCAATGAAGCTTTCTTCGAACCAATGAAAAATGTAGTGGACAATCTCAAGGTCAGAGGTTCCTACGGTCTTGTAGGTAGCGACGACCTGGCAACAGCCGGCGGAAGTTATTACCTGTATATAGACAAGATTACAAACAACGACCTGTCTTATTTGAAATGGACTTCCGGACAAAATATGGACTACCAATTAGGAGGTCCTCAGATGGCATACTACGCCATGTCCGGTTTGGGATGGGAAAAAGTAAAGAAGCTCGATATAGGTATTGATTTTACATTGTTCCGCAACTGGACATTTACCTTCGATTATTTCTACGACAAGCGTTATGACATCTTCATGAACCGTGAAGCATGGCCGCAATCACTGGCTTATCATATTGCCAAACCTTGGAGTAATATTGGTAAAATGGATAATAAGGGAGTAGAATTCAGTATTAATTATGCCAATAACTTCTCCAGAGATTTGTCTGTCAGTCTACAGGCAAACTTCACCTACAACAAAAATAAAATGGTCTATGTGGATGAACCGGAATATCCGACAATATGGAAGTCAGAAACCGGAAAACCTTATTCACGTATTACCGGCTACATAGCAGAAGGCTTATTCAAGTCACAAGAAGAAATAGATAACAGCCCTGCCCAGAATTTGGGTTCTACACCCAAGGTCGGAGATATTAAATATCGTGACCTTAACGGTGATGGTATCATTGATTCGGATGACCAGACGATGATCTCCAAATATGGAAGTACTCCACGCTTACAATACGGATTTGGCGGAACTGTCAACTACAAAAAGTTTGATTTTGGTGTCTTCTTCAGTGGCTCTGCTCTGCGTTCTATCATGACAAACGGTATTGACCCTTTCCAAGAAGGAATAGCCGTCGGTAACAGAAATGTATTAAAATATATAGCCGATAATTACTGGTCGGAAGAAAAACAGAATTGGGATGCCAAATATCCTCGTTTGGGACTACTTGCAACAGACGTTGCCAACAATACAGTGAACAGTAGTTACTGGTTGAGAAATGGTTCTTTCCTCCGATTGAAGAATGTAGAAGTAGGATATAAGATACCTTACGGACGTATTTTCGTCAGCGCAGCCAATCTATTCACCTTTAGTCCGTTTGACCTTTGGGATCCTGAACTGTCTTCTTGGAACAGTTATCCTATGCAAAAAACTGTCAATGTCGGAATTCAACTTCAGTTCTAATTTATTATGAGAAAAAATATGAAACTAACACGCATCTTTCAAAATATAAGTATAGCAGTTATTATCACTGCATTGGGCTTAACCTCATGTGATTATCTAGACGTCGTTCCACCCGAACAACCCAATATCGATGACGCAATGTCAAGCCCCACCCGAGCTTTAGGATTTCTTTATTCCTGTTATGGAGGTGTCAGTACAGACTTACCCAGTGCCTATCTGGGGGAAATAAACTCTACGACAGACGAATATGTATTACCTTATTCATGGAACACAGACGGTTATTGGGGCGCCTATGCATTTAACACTGCATCATCCACTAACCAAGACTGGCTATGGGGAACTACTTACCAATATATAGGACAATGTTATCTGTTTTTACAAAAGTTGGAAAATGCGGGAAGCGACATTGCATCTGATGCAGAAAAGGAACAATGGAGAGCCGAATGCCAATTCCTGGTAGCTTATTACCACTTCGCTACTTTAAGAAGATATGGTCCCATCCCAATTACAGACTCGTACATTCCGATGGATACCCCAACGTCAGAGTATAATGGACGTTTTCACTTTGACTATTGTGTAGACTGGATTGCGAACCAGCTGGATGAAGCCGCCAAAGTACTTCCTGCCAACCGCACCGTTACCAATGAATGGGGTCGCGCTACATCTACTATAGCTAAAGCTGTAAAAGCACGTTTGTTACTTTATGCCGCATCTCCTTTATGGAACGGAAGTTTCCCCTACCCTAACTGGCAGAATGAGAATTTCGAGACTCCGGGTTACGGTAAAGCTTTGGTAAGCAATACTTATGACAAGAGCAAATGGGAAAGAGCACTGGCCGCATGTCAGGAAGCACTTACATTAGCTACAACTTCCGGTGACCGTGAACTTTACGATGACGACGAATATTACTCCCGACAATCCCTGAACTTACCTTTTGTTCCCGGAGTAGCAGACGTGGAAGATAATAAAGAATTCCTGAAAAACGTAATGAAGATGCGCTATGCCGTAAGTACACGTGAATCTGAAGGAAACAAAGAAATTATCTGGGGATTATCCAACCAGTTTGATTTTTATTCCCGTTATCCGCTTCGTATTCTGAAGAAATCGGATGGAACATGGCATGCTGGTTATAGTGGTGTATCTCCTACATTATATACGTTCGAACATTTCTATACAGCTAACGGGAAACTACCTGAAAAAGACCTTGACTTTACTCCTTCCTCTGAATGGTTTGAGTCAGCAGGTATCTCTTCACGGGAAGACATTATCAAATTGAATGTGGGTCGTGAACCTCGTTTCTATGCATGGATGGCTTTTGACGGTGGTGACTACGGAACTAAATTTGCGGCCGGTTCTCCTCTGAAACTGGAAATGAGGAATTCGGAAATGCACGGTTACAATCCGTCTCTATTTAATCGTGACCATAGTGTCACAGGGTTCCTGACACAAAAGTTTGTTGATCCGGTAACTGAATTCTATACAGCCGGCGGTTCTACAAGCGGAACAAGCGCACCTACTATCTTATTCCGCCTGGCCGAACTCTACCTAAACGTAGCAGAATGCCATGCAGCATTAGGAAATACACAGGAAGCCATTGATGCACTAAATCCTGTTCGTGAACGTGCCGGAATCCCTAAATTAACATTGGCTGATATCACAAATAATATGACAATAAAAGACTGGGTACACAATGAACGTTTTGTTGAATTATGGAACGAAGGTCACCGCTTCTTCGATGTCCGCCGTTGGGCAGAAGGAGCCAAGTACTTTGGAGCAAACAAACGGGAAGGATTGAATGCAGAAGTTCAAAGTCCCACATTCGAAGAATTTAATAAACGAACTACAGTTGATGCACCTTATGTGTGGGAAAACCGCATGTACCTGAATCCGGTATTCTACAACGAAGTATACAAAAATCCGCAAATGGTACAAGCACCCGGATATTAATTATTTTTTATTCATTCATAACAATATAGAATATATATGAAACATATATCAATAGCATTGTGTTTGTGCGGGATGATTCTGATGAATACTTCCTGCGACAATTATGACGATACCTATCCGCAGGAATATGAGAAAATACTATCACTGCAGACCACCGGTGAGCAAGCCGTAGATCTTTATAAAACAGGAGAGGCTACTAACTATTCAATAACGGTCATTAAATCCGGAAGTCAACCCACATTGACAGCTTCTGCCCATATCGGTGCAATGGATGCAGTCAATTTTGAGAAGTATATCTCCGAGAGAGGTTTGGACTATGTGGCAATGCCTGCCAATTGTTATTCGTTCAACATGGAAGAACTCGATTATTCTTCTGCTGAAACCTATAAGATCATCAATTTACAGTTGAATACCAACGAGATAGAAATCTTTGAGCAGACTCTTGAAGAGGGACAAACGTGTGTCCTTCCAATCATGCTGACCAGTACATCCGATTCCATCCTGGCGGATAAAAACACATTAGTTCTGAAACCGGAGATTATTACTCCCTCTCTTTCAGTCACTGAATCCAGTTCAGGAACCGTGACTAAATATCTGCCCCAAAGTGGAGGCACCATTGCTCTTGATTTAGGATTGCAAGTCGAAAACCAATGGAATTTCACCTGTAAAGTAGCAATTGATGAAACTACTACTACCTTAGAAGGAGCAACGTTGGTTTCGGATATCATCTCATTTGAGCCTGGAAACACATCTTCTGTTCAAGTTAATATCCCTAAGTTTACGAAGACCTCCGGAAATGTGGGTATAAAGATTCTGGAAATTAATGGAAAAGACGGTTTCGAATTCGACACGAATCCATTTATACTGGTTGCATCTGTTGAAAAATACAGTCTGACAGCGGACATGCTTTCCAGTAATGCAATAGAACCGTCAGAAGGTTCCTTAGCTAATTTATTGGATGGAGATATAGGTACCTACTTCCACAGCGCGTGGAGTGTATCAATTGCCGACAAGCATTATGTTCAAGTAAAATTGCCCGTATCAACTAAGACATTCCGTTTCACCTATACAAACAGATCAAATAACGGAAATGCCGCTTTGGCATGGTTCAATTTATATACAGGAACGAATGAGAACAATTTACAACTTTACAAGCGTTTTGCGTGGGATGAAGATGGTCTCCCGTCAGGTGCTGCAGGAGTTTATGTTTCTCCCGACGTTTCAATAGACAATGCTGCCAACACCTTACGCTTTGAATGTGAAAGCAACTGGACCGGTGGTTCCTTCTTTGTATGGAGCGAATTTAGTCTGTTCATACTGTCCGAATAATAAATGAGAGACAAAGGGTGAGTCAGACTTTTGATTCACCCTTTTATACCTCATCTATCTTAAAAACTAATACAGCAAAAAAATGACAATAAAAAGATTCATTACTAACCTGTTAGCCCTTTTTACTCTATTCACAGTTTCACTGGCATGCAAGGATACCGAAAAATCGATTATAAATAGCTCCTTCAGTATCAGTGAAGAATATCTGATACAAAATCTGGATAAATCAAGTACGTCTGTCCAGATTCCAATTAACACATCTATGGAGTTAGCTCAATGGAGTGTCTCTTATGAAGCAAACTGGCTACAATGCTCAAAACAAAAGACAGCAGCAGAAGGAACTTTCCTGAGAATTACAGTGAATGAAAATACAGGCGAAACCAAAAGAACAGCCAACATAAAAGTAACATCAACTACTGCTACCTATACTATCACCGTTAATCAATATGCCAAAGGCGAAGTAATTGTTGAGGGTGACATCAAGGTTACACCAACCGGAGGCAAAGCGAGTGAGCATCAGGAGGGACAGGATATTGAAAATACATATGATGGCAAATTTTCAACTGATGGAGCTGCCCCTTTCCACACTCCGTGGGGACAATCCGCCAAATTCCCTGTCACGCTGGAATACTATTTTAAAGGAGATACGGAAATAGACTACTTAATTTATTATACACGATCCGGTAATGGAAACTTCGGAAAGGTCAAAGTATATACAACAACCAATCCTGACCGATCAGATTATACATTACAGGGAGAATATGACTTTAAAGAGCAGAATGCTCCTTCCAAAGTTTCATTTTCAGAAGGCATAAAAGCGACCGGAATCAAATTCGAAGTATTAAGCGGTCTGGGTGATTTTGTAAGCTGTGATGAAATGGAATTTTACAAAACAAATACGGATAAAACACTGGATAAACAACTTCTTACCGTATTCACCGATATAACTTGTACGGAAATAAAGAACAACGTCACCAACGAACAGATACAAGCTCTGCCAGACTATTTCGTCAGAATAGCAGAAGCGGTTCGTGACAATACATACGACAAATGGGAAAAAGAATTTCGCATTCGCAGCTATGAACCATACAGTAATATTGCTGAATGGGCGGATAAATTAATGACTAAGAAATATAGTGATCTCGACAATCCGACTGGTATATCCGTCAAGGCAGGAGACGATATCATCGTATTGGTTGGTGACACATACGGACAGAATATTTCAATGCAGTGTATTTGGGAAACAGGAACAGAATACAAGCAAACAGCTTCTTCAGGCGATGTCTATATGCTAAATCCCGGAGTCAACAAACTGACTATGAAAGGAGAAGGACAATTGTTTGTCATGTACAACACCGAACTGACTTCAAATACAGCAAAACCCATCAAAATTCACATACCACTCGGAAGTGGCACAGTGAACGGTTTCTTCGACCTGAAAGAACATAAGACAGACGAAAAATACGCTGAATTATTGAAAAAATCAACACACAAATACTTCTGCATACGCGGTGAAAAGATCATGTTCTATTTCCACCGCAACAAATTATTGGAATATGTACCCAACAACATCCTCTCAGCTATCCATCTATGGGATAACATTGTCGGCTGGCAACAAGAATTAATGGGAATTGACGATGTACGCCCATCACAAGTCAACAACCATTTATTTGCCATCTCACCGGAAGGAAGTTATATGTGGGCTTCTGACTATCAAATCGGATTTGTCTATACCTACTTAGGCAATATCTTGTTGGAAGATAATGTAATGGCAGCGGAAGATAACGCGTGGGGACCAGCTCATGAAATTGGCCATGTTCATCAGGCAGCTATTAACTGGGCCAGTTCTACCGAATCATCTAATAATCTGTTCTCTAATTTCATTATCTATAAATTAGGAAAATACAAATCGCGTGGTAACGGGTTAGGAAGCGTTGCAACCGCCCGTTATGCCAACGGGCAGGCTTGGTATAATATGGGAGACGCAACCCACCAGAACGAAGACACAGAAACGCATATGAGAATGAACTGGCAACTATGGATTTACTATCACCGATGCGAATATAAAACAGATTTCTGGCAAACACTTTTCAAACTGATGCGTGAAGTGAATATGACCGAAGGTGAAGATCCCGGGAAAAAGCAACTTGAATTTGCCAAAATGGCAAGTAAAGCCGCCAATCAGAACCTGACAGACTTTTTCGAGATGTGGGGATTCTTCGAACCTGTCAATACGACTATCGAACAGTATGGAACATACAAATACTATGTAAGTGATGCGATGATTCGGGAAGCAAAAGAATACATGGCACAATTCCCTGCCCCGAAACATGCTTTCCAATACATTGAAGACAGAAAGAAAAGTGAGTTTCCACCGAATGACTACCGCTATTCGGCAGTCGGAGATGTCGGATATTACACTCAATTCAAAGAAAATCAGAAGATAACCAAAGCTATCACGGCAGAGCTGGCAGGACGCAAGGTCTCCATCCAAAACGGAGATGAAGCTGTGGCTTTTGAACTCAGAGAGAATGATGAAAATGGAAAATTACTTTATTTTTCTACCTTCACGACTTTCGAGATTCCTTCATCTATATTGATGGTGAATGCCAAATTATATGCCGTACAAGCTGACGGAAAACGTATTCTGTTATAAGAATAATTTAACTTAACACACATTACAGATGTAGAAACGGCATCGCTCACTGTTCGGGCGATGCCGAAAATATCATTATAACATAGCGAATAGTGCGACTCTTTTTCTACCAAAAATATAGACGGGCAATGAAAATATCTACAATAATTACACTGGATTGATTAATTAATTAGTATTTTTGACACCGAAATGAAAAACCAATTAATAACCCCCAATTAAAAATTAAAAGAAAGATGAAGAAACTACTACTTAACACACTCATCGGTCTTGCATTGTTGACCTGCCAGACCAGTTTTGCTCAAAAGACAAAAGCAAAGTTCTCTCCGATTAAAGTAGAAACTCCGGCTCGTCCGGCAAATCAGCAAGATGTAATCCAACTCGTTACTCCTAAACTTGAAACAGTCCGTGTAGGCTTTATCGGATTGGGAATGCGCGGTCCCGGTGCGGTCGAACGCTGGACACATATTCCGGGAACTCAGATTGTAGCTTTATGCGATCTTCTCCCCGAACGTGTTGAAAATGCTCAAAAGATACTGGAGAAAGCCGGTCTGCCGAAAGCAGCTTCCTACGCAGGAGACGAAAAAGCATGGAAAAAGCTCTGCGAACGTGACGATATCGACGTGGTATACATAGCTACAGACTGGAAACACCATGCAGACATGGGTGTATACGCTATGGAACATGGCAAACATGTAGCCATCGAAGTACCTGCCGCTATGACACTGGATGAAATCTGGAAGCTAATCAACACTTCTGAAAAGACTCGCAAACACTGTATGCAACTGGAAAACTGCGTATATGACTTCTTTGAACTGACTTCACTCAATATGGCACAACAAGGTGTATTCGGTGAGGTACTTCACGTAGAAGGTGCTTATATACACAATCTGGAAGACTTCTGGCCGTATTACTGGAACAACTGGCGTATGGACTACAATCAGAAACATCGTGGTGATGTATATGCAACTCATGGTATGGGCCCGGCTTGCCAGGTACTCAATATTCACCGTGGCGACCGTATGAAAACTCTCGTAGCTATGGACACCAAAGCTGTGAACGGTCCGGCATACATTAAAAAGTCTACCGGAAAAGAAGTAAAAGACTTCCAGAACGGAGACCAGACCACAACCCTCATCCGTACGGAGAACGGCAAAACAATGCTGATACAGCACAATGTAATGACTCCCCGTCCTTACAGCCGTATGTACCAGGTAGTTGGAGCTGATGGCTATGCCAGCAAATATCCGATTGAGGAATACTGTCTGAGACCTACACAAGTAGACTCTAATGATGTGCCGAATCACGAAAAGCTGAACGCACACGGTTCTGTATCTGAAGATGTAAAAAAAGCATTGATGGCTAAATACAAAGATCCTATTCACAAAGAACTGGAAGAAACTGCCAAGAAAGTAGGTGGACACGGCGGTATGGATTATATCATGGACTATCGTCTGGTATACTGTCTGCGCAATGGTTTGCCACTGGACATGGACGTTTACGACCTCGCAGAATGGTGTTGTATGGCCGAACTGACCAGACTCTCCATCGAAAACGGTTCTGCTCCGGTAGAAGTTCCTGATTTCACCCGTGGCGGATGGAACAAAGTGCAAGGTTACAGACATGCTTTTGCCGAATAAGCCATTATACCTTATTAATATATAAACTTACGGATAGCCAGACTGGGAAAAAGTCAGGTTATCCGTAAGTTCATGTTCGGCACTTTACTGATTATTATAATCACCTATATGAAAGCAGATATTTTAAAACCCTCTAGACAGACTATCCTTCGGGAAGCCAAAGATTATGTGATGATCGCCGTAGGTATGATACTTTATGGCATCGGATGGACCGTTTTCCTACTCCCCAACGACATTACGACGGGCGGAGTGCCGGGTATTGCATCTATTGTATATTGGGCAACGGGATTCCCGGTACAGTATACATATTTCAGCATTAACTTTTTCTTATTGTTGCTTGCGCTTAAGTTATTGGGATTAAAGTTCTGTATTAAAACTATTTTTGGAGTATTCACCCTGACTTTCTTTCTGTCCGTTATCCAGCAACTGGCATCAGGCGTTTCCCTTCTTCGCGACCAACCTTTCATGGCATGCGTCATCGGAGCATCGTTCTGTGGCGGCGGTATCGGAGTTGCGTTCTGCGCCAACGGAAGCACCGGCGGTACGGACGTCATTGCCGCCATCATCAACAAATACCGGGACATAACCTTGGGAAGAGTCATACTGATCTGCGATATGATCATCATTACCTCCAGTTATTTCGTTCTGAAGGACTGGGAGAAGGTGGTATACGGATTTGCAACACTTTACATTTGCAGTTTCGTCCTCGATCAGGTAGTGAACAGCGCACGTCAGTCTGTCCAGTTTTTTATCATATCCAATAAATATGAGGAGATAGGACGACACATCAACGAATACCCTCACCGTGGAGTGACGATCATCAATGCAACCGGCTTCTACACAGGCAGAGAAGTGAAAATGATGTTTGTGCTTGCCAAAAAGCGGGAGTCTACCATCATCTTCCGACTGATTAAAGATATCGACCCCAACGCATTTGTATCGCAAAGTGCCGTTATCGGAGTTTATGGGGAAGGCTTCGACCATATCAAAGTTAAATAAAAAAAGAAACAAGATTGAAAAACATGAAATACAGATCATATCACCTATTACTGGCAGGAATATTCTCTCTGTTAACAACAGGCGCTATGGCCGAAAAGACATCCGACAAACCTTACTGGCAGGATGTGCAAGTTGTATCGGTCAATAAAGAATATCCGCGTACTTCCTTCATGACGTACGATAACCGGACTGATGCACTTACCGGGAAGTTTGAAAAAAGCAACTATTATCAGTTGCTGAACGGTACATGGAAGTTCTTCTTCGCAGACAGCTACAAAGACCTTCCCGCCAATATCACCGACCCTTCCGTGAGCACGGACTCCTGGAATGATATCAAAGTCCCGGGCAACTGGGAAGTACAAGGGTATGGAGTGGCTATCTACACCAACCACGGTTATGAGTTCAAGCCCCGTAATCCGCAGCCTCCCAGCCTTCCGGAAGCCAATCCCGTGGGAGTCTACCGTCGGGACATCGATATTCCCGCCGATTGGAAAGAACGGGATATCTACCTCCACCTCGCCGGAGCGAAATCAGGTGTATATGTATACATCAACGGACAAGAAGTAGGATACAGCGAAGATTCCAAGAACCCCGCAGAATTCCTGATCAACAAATACGTGAAACCGGGTAAGAATGTACTTACACTGAAAATCTTCCGTTGGAGCACAGGTTCTTATCTGGAATGTCAGGACTTCTGGCGTATCAGCGGTATCGAACGGGATGTTTATCTGTATTCACAGCCCAAAGCCGCCCTGAAAGATTTCCGCATCACATCGACACTGGATGACAGTTACAAGAACGGAGTATTCGCTTTGAACGTCGACCTGCGCAATCATCGTCCGGCTGCAACCAATCTGACACTGGCATATGAACTGCTCGACGCTCAGGGAAAAGTAGTTGCCACCGAAGAGAAGACAACTTATGTCCCTGTCAACGAGACACGAACCCTTTCTTTTGACAAGAATCTGACCGATGTACACACATGGACATCGGAACACCCGAACCTTTACAAGCTGGTAATGACTGTCAAAGAAGAGGGTAAAGTCAATGAGATTATCCCTTTCAACGTAGGATTCCGTCGCATCGAGATCAAACCTATCGATCAGAAAGCCGCCAACGGAAAACCTTATGTATGCCTGTTTATCAACGGACAACCGCTGAAATTGAAAGGAGTCAATATCCACGAACATAATCCGGAAACCGGACATTACGTCACCGAAGAACTGATGCGTCGGGACTTCGAACTAATGAAACAGCATAATCTGAACAGTGTACGTCTCTGCCATTATCCGCAGGACCGCCGTTTCTATGAACTTTGCGACGAATACGGACTTTACGTGTACGATGAAGCCAATATCGAAAGCCACGGTATGTACTACGATCTACGTAAAGGCGGCTCATTAGGCAACAATCCCGAATGGCTGAAACCACACATGGATCGCACAATCAATATGTTCGAACGCAACAAGAACTACCCCAGCGTCACTTTCTGGTCGTTAGGAAATGAAGCCGGAAACGGATACAACTTCTACCAGACTTATCTTTGGTTGAAAGAAGCCGACAAGAACATCATGCAACGTCCCGTCAACTATGAACGTGCACAATGGGAATGGAACACCGATATGTACGTACCTCAGTATCCGGGTGCCGGCTGGCTGGAAGATATCGGCAAGAACGGCAGCGACCGTCCTATTGTCCCGTCAGAATATGCACACGCAATGGGCAACTCTACCGGAAATCTCTGGGGACAATGGCAGGCTATCTATAAATATCCGAACCTTCAGGGAGGATATATCTGGGACTGGGTAGATCAGGGTCTGCTCCAGAAAGACAAGAACGGAAGAGAATACTGGGCTTATGGAGGTGACTTCGGAGTAAATGCACCCAGCGACGGTAATTTCCTCTGCAACGGTCTTGTTAACCCCGACCGTGGTCTGCATCCGGCAATGGCAGAAGTGAAATACGTGCATCAGAATGTCGGCTTCGATGCGATTGACGCAGCATCGGGCAAGTTCAACATCACGAACCGTTTCTACTTCACCAATCTGAAAAAGTATCAGATACATTACAGCGTACTGGCCAACGGAAAAACCGTCAAAAGCGGAAAGGTATCACTGGACATCGCTCCTAATGACAATGATTACGGAAACGGTGCTCCCAAACGCCTCCACGTATGGAAACAGTCCAGCAAAGACTTCCACGTGACAGACACGAAGGTAAGCACAGAAGACAAAGCCGTCCTGTTGCAGGCAACTTATCTGCTGGCAGCCGGCAATCTGTATGTTGTCACCTATAAGATATACCCAAGCGGAATCGTTCATGTAAATGCAAAATTTACTTCTACCGATATGCAGGCTGCCGAAACAGAAGTCTCCGAAGCTACCCGCATGGCTACCTTCACTCCCGGAAGTGATGCAGCCCGCAAAGCCGCTTCCAAGCTGGAAGTTCCCCGCATCGGTGTACGTTTCCGCTTACCGGCACAGATGAATAATGTACAGTATTTCGGACGTGGTCCGGAAGAAAACTACATCGACCGCAATCACGGAACCATGGTAGGCATCTATCAGACAACCGCCGATAAGATGTACTTCAACTATGTACGTCCTCAGGAGAACGGACACCACACGGATACGCGCTGGCTTAACCTGTCTCCCGATAAAGGAAACGGCCTTGTCATCGTTGCCGACAGCCTGATCGGTTTCAACGCACTGCGCAATTCCGTCGAGGACTTCGACTCGGAAGAAGCGCTACCCCACCCCTACCAATGGAATAACTTCAGCCCGGAAGAAGCTGCCAACCACGACGAGAAGGCCGCCCGCAATGTATTGCGCCGGATGCATCACGTCAACGACGTCACTCCAAGAGACTTCGTCGAAGTTTGTGTCGACATGAAGCAACAGGGAGTAGGCGGTTATGATAGTTGGGGGGCACGTCCCGAACCTTTCCACCAGATTCCCGCCAACCGCGAATACAACTGGGGGTTCACTCTGGTACCAGTCCGTTCCGGCAGTCAGGCTACCGAAGCCGCCAAATATGATTATCGATAACCTTAGTATAAATTTTAAAGAAAAGACCCATGAAAGATTTATCAAGTATTGTAGCCAAGTTCAACACCCAAGGTACTATCACAGAGATTAAGCCTTTGGGAGCAGGACTTATCAACGACACATACAAAGTTAACACACAGGAAGCAGACGCCCCCGACTACGTTCTGCAACGCATCAACCATGCCATCTTCCAGAATGTAGAAATGCTTCAATCCAATATTGCCGCAGTCACCGGACATATTCGCAAGAAACTGACCGAAGCCGGAGAAGCCGACATCGACCGCAAAGTTCTCTCTTTCCTCGCCACTGAAGAAGGAAAAACTTATTGGTTTGATGGAGAAAGCTACTGGCGTGTCATGGTATTCATTCCGCGTGCCAAAACGTACGAGACTGTCAATCCGGAATATTCCAATTATGCAGGAGAGGCTTTCGGAAACTTTCAGGCTATGCTTGCCGACATTCCGGAAACACTGGGAGAAACCATCCCCGACTTCCATAACATGGAATTCCGTCTCAAACAGCTACGTGATGCAGTCGCTGCCAATGCTGCCGGACGAGTAGCCGAAGTACAGTATTATCTGGACGAGATAGAAAAACGTGCGGACGAAATGTGCAAGGCAGAACGCCTGTTCCGCGAAGGAAAGCTTCCGAAACGAGTATGCCATTGCGATACGAAAGTAAACAACATGATGTTTGATGAAGACGGGAAAGTGCTTTGCGTCATCGACCTGGATACGGTAATGCCGAGTTTCATCTTCTCCGACTACGGTGATTTCCTCCGTACAGGTGCCAACACCGGAGATGAAGATGACAAAGACCTGAATCGTGTGAACTTCAACATGGAGATATTCAAGGCATTCACCAAAGGATATCTGAAAGGTGCCAAATCGTTCCTCACTCCCATTGAAATAGAGAATCTGCCTTATGCTGCCGCTTTATTCCCCTATATGCAGTGCGTACGGTTCCTTGCCGATTATATCAACGGAGATACTTACTACAAAATCAAATATCCCGAACATAATCTGGTGCGCACCAAGGCACAGTTCAAACTACTTCAAAGCGTAGAAGAACATACACCGGAGATGGTGGCATTCATCAATGAGTGCTTGGTTAATGGATAATGGAGAATGGAAAATGGATAATTAGTGGAAATGGGGCGGAGCTGTTTATTTGGTAAACGCTCCATTCTTCCACTGATAAACAATAGGACGGCGGAGAAACGGTTTAAGTTTTTCTGCCGTTTCTTTTGACATATAGTCGGGAGTGGACAGAGTGACAGCCAGTTCTGTATTTTCCTTGTTCATATCCACTTTCATCAATAAGATGTCTGCAGAACGGGAGGCCTCGTCAAATTCGTATATCGCAGTGGAGTCCGGAGTAAGCAGAAAATCGTTCATGACCGGCAGGGTGATGAATGAATCGGCAGTCAGAGGTTTCCAGTCTGTAGTATAGAAGCGGATGCTGCTGTCACAAGCCGGAGCACATGCCGTAGCTACCGTACAAATCACATTCGTGGTATCATTCAAAGCCAATACTTTCATCTGCCAAGTGGTTTCCGGAGTCATCTGCATCCGGATATAGTCCTTACTCAG